>CEWK01024091.1_pt1 | contig 19512 bp, 20 predicted proteins | sample 531431 | NCBI WGS metagenome assembly CEWK01 (sample SAMEA2623059, study PRJEB7988) | marine metagenome | isolation source: saline water (ENVO:00002010), including
TTACTTTAGATCAATTGGTCAAACTAATAGATTTAAGTTTGTCGGAAGAGAACGAGGTTATCACGGAATGAACATTGGAGCTTTGACAGTCGGCGGTATTCCAAATAACTCAAAAGAATTTAAAAATATCTTAATGCCAGGTGTCGAGCATATGAGACATACGTTTTTACCAGAGCATAAATTTGTGAAAGGTCAACCTGATACAGGATCAGAATTAGCAGATGATCTAGAGGTAATTGCAAAAAAATTAGGTGGAGAAAACATAGCAGCGTGTATTGTTGAACCTATCGCAGGATCCACTGGTACTTTAATTCCTCCTAAAAACTATTTACAAAAGTTAAGGAAAATTTGTGATAAGCACGGTATACTTTTAATTTTTGATGAAGTAGTAACCGGTTGGGGTAGAACAGGTTCCGCGTTTGCTGCTCAAGAATTCGGCGTGACACCTGACATGATAACAATGGCCAAAGCTACTACTAATGGAATTGTTCCTATGGGAGTAGTCGCTGTCAGAGAAAAAATCTACGAGTCAGTTATGGATGCTTCTCCAGAAGGTGCAGTAGAATTGTTTCATGGCTATACCTATTCTGGAATTCCCGTTGCAGTATCGGCAGCAATTGCAGTGCAAAAAATATTTGAAAAAGATGATATTTTTAAAAGAGTAAAGCAATTATCAAATTATTTTCAAGAGGGATTACATTCTCTTAAAGATTTAAGTTGTGTTGACAGTATAAGAAACTATGGATTGTTAGGAGGGATTGATATTTCAATGAGAAACAAACCTGGTAAAGCAGGTTTTAACGTATACAAAAAATGTTACGAGGCCGGTGTAAATATAAAACCAACTGGAGACGCTTTAATTATTGCTCCACCATTTGTATGTGAAAAAAAAGATATTGATGAAATTATAGAAAAAATGAGAGCTGGCATTTCAAATCATATTAAATCTTGATAATAATTTTAATTATTACCCTTTAATTAATTAAAATTTAATCATTTTGGGCCAAATCAATCAAGATAGACCAAATTGATCAAGCAAATTATTTCAAAGTAACGTAATTATGATCTAATGAAATTATGAGTACACAGTATAATTTTGATAACCAGTCAGAGAAAATCACAGAGCAAAGTAAAGTTAAGCTTACAGATTTACTATCCAGAATTAACGAAGAAAAGAAAATCGAACGAAATAGAAATTTAGCTTTAAGTGTAGCCGCTGTGTCAGCAGTTACAGTTTTTGGTATTATTTTAACACTTTAGTAATTCACTCATCAAATAAGTCATATATTTAGAGAAATATTTTTAATTCAATAGTATGTATTCCGTTGATATAAAAGATCAATGAAGATCAGTTCATGCAGAATCTGTAAAAAAAAAAATTTAAAAAAATTATTTTCTTTGGGTAACCTTTGTTTTACTGGAAAATTTCCATCAGCTTATCAAAAAATAAAAAAAAAACCGATTACACTCGTTCTTTGTAAGAAGTGTGGTTTAGTACAGTTAGGTCATAATTTCGATCTCAAATACTTATATGGACCAGACTATGGCTATAGAACAGGAATTAATAAAACAATGTTAAATCATGTTAAAGCTGTAGTAAAAAAACTTTCAACTAAAACAAAATTAAAAAAATCAGACTCCGTTTTAGATATTGCTAGCAACGATGGTTCCTTATTAAATTTTTACGGTAAAAATATTCTCACATTTGGGATAGATCCAATTTTAAATAAATACAAAAGCAACTATAAAAGAATTAATTACAAAATAAATGATTTTTTTTCAGCTAAAAAAATTAGAAAAATTACAAATACAAATTTCAAAATTATTACAGCACTTTCAGTTTTTTATGATGCTAAAGATCCAAATAAATTCATTCAAGATGTTAAACAAATACTATCAGCACAAGGTATTTTTGTACTTGAGTTTGCAGACTTAGCATCCATTTTGAAATTAAAAATGTTTGATACAATTTGTCATGAGCACTTAGAATATTATTCCTCAAGTGTAATTATGGAATTATGTAAAAACCACTCTTTAAAAGTTTTCGATATAATTCAAAATAATATTAATGGTGGGAGTAAGCAATATTTTATATCTCATCAAAATGCAAAATATAAAATAAATGCAATCAAGATAAATAAAATTCTTAAAGAGGAGAGGGGTCTTAAATTAAATAGCATTAATACTTATAAAAAATTCATTAGATCAATCGATAAATCAAAACATCAATTATTAGAAAAGATAAAATTATTCAATAAAATGGGAAAAAAAATCCACTGTTATGGTGCTTCTACTAAAGGAAATGTTTTACTGCAGTATTATGGAATTGATAATAAATTAATTAAATATGCTGCCGAAAGAAATAAACTAAAGTATAATTTTTACACACCAGGCTCTAGGATTAAGATAATTTCTGAAAAAGTTTCAAGATCTCTAAGACCTGATTACTATTTAGTTCTACCTTGGCATTTTAAAAATGAGATATTGTTAAGAGAAAATAATATTAGAAAAAAGGGGGTAAAATTCATTTTTCCTTTACCTAATCTTCAAATTATCTGATTTCTTTAAGATCTGATTTCATCATTTCAGAAACTAATTCTTTAAAATTAGTTTTTGGTCGCCATTTAAGCTCTCTTCTAGCTTTTGATGAGTCTCCTCTTAACTCATCAACATCAGTAGATCTAAAGTATTTTTTATCAATTTTGACATAAACTTGACCTGTTTTTTTATCACAACCTAATTCATTAAGTCCTTTCCCTTTCCAATAAATTTTTCTACCGATATATTTAAATGCCTCTTCTACAAAATTTTTTACAGTATAACTTTTTCCTGTAGCAATTACGTAATCCGACGGTTTTTTTGCTTTTAACATTAACCACATACTTTCCACATAGTCTTTTGCAGAACCCCAATCTCTTTTTGCATTTAGATTACCTAGTGTAAAAAATTTTCTCTTGTTTCGGTAAATTTCAACAACAGCTCTTGTTATTTTTCTTGAGACAAATGTTTCTCCTCTTCTTGGTCCTTCATGATTAAATAAAATACCATTCACAGCAAATATATTATATGCTTCCCTATAATTTACAGTTGTCCAGTAAGCATACAGCTTTGCAATTGCATAAGGACTTCTAGGCCTGAAAGGTGTTTTTTCATTTTGTGGTATCTCAGTATTTCCAAAAATCTCTGATGTAGACGCTTGATAAAATTTTGTTTTTTTTTGTAGTTTAAGCACTCTTATGGCTTCTAGCATTCTTAATGTTCCTAATGCATCAGCGTTAGCAGTGTATTCGGGAATTTCGAAGCTTGTGTGAACGTGAGACTGCGCAGCAAGATTATAAATTTCATCAGGTTTTGTCGATTGAATAATTCTAAGAATATTACTTGAGTCTGTGAGGTCTCCATAATATGGGATAAAATTTTTTGATTGCTTTACGTCATTATAGATATGGTCAATTCTTTTTGTGTTAAAACTTGATGATCTTCTTTTAACTCCAATTACTTGGTAGCCCTTACTCAATAAAAAGTCACAAAGATACGATCCATCTTGGCCAGTTATTCCAGTAATTAGGGCTTTTTTTTTCATTATTTAATTGCAAATTAATGTTATCAATTAATAGATAATTATTTTGATTCATACTACAAAAAAAAAATTACAATTACTATTCAAAAAGTTCTCATATGGACTTTTTAAACTATTTTACGGTAGAATAAATGATTTTGAGGATATTTCTAGCACAAGTGAAACAAAAGTTTTTACATCAGAAATAGATAAAAACTTTAAATACAAGATATATCTTATCCGTGATGGAAGATTGTATACTAACACTGTAGATGATGCTGCTTTCATAAAAAATAATAAATTACTTAATGGACCGTCATTTCAAATAAGAAATTTAAATTTTTCATCTATTGATAATAATATAGTCCTTAAAAATGGAACTCCTAGGATACAAAAGAAATTAAAAGGAAAAGTTTTTTCATTACTTTCGGGCGGAGCTGGAAACTATAATTATTGGCATTGGCTATTTGATATTTTGCCTAGGCTCAGGATACTTTCCGAAAAAAAAAATTTAAGTGATATTGATTTTTTTCTATTTCCTAATAATAATAAAAAATTTCAAAGAGAAACCCTCAAAATATTGGGAATTCCTGAAAAAAAACAATTATCAAGCTTGAGATATAGGCATATAAAATGCGATGAGATAATTTCAACTGATCATCCTTACGTAACAAATAATAACGCTACATCAGCTATCCAAAATTTACCCTATTGGATAATTGATTGGCTGAAATCTTCATTGACAGAGAACTTAAATCTTCATGACAATCTATTTCCGAATAAATTTTTCATTGACAGGGGAGATGCAAGTGAAAATAGTTCAGAGTCTAGAAAAATCATAAATGAGAGGGAAGTTGTAGAAAAATTAATTGAACACGATTATAAAATAATTAGACTTTCAAATTATTCATTTATAGACCAAATGAAACTTTTTAGAAACGCTAAAAAAGTTATAGGTTTACATGGAGCTGGTTTCGCAAATATTATGTTTAGCAATAATAACTTAGAAATATTAGAGTTAAAACCATCTGGCGCAGGAAAAATGATAGAGAATTTAGCCTACAAGTGCAAAGTAAATTATGATTGTATTTCAATTGTTCCAGAAAAGTATAATTTTAACAATCAGATGGGACATATAAAAGTGAATATAAAAAATCTAGTTGAAAAGTTATAATCTATGAAGAGATATAACAGTATTGAATTATTAAGATTTTTAACTTCATTAAGTGTCTTACTATATCATTATAGACATTTTTATTATCCTTTAAACTTTTTGTCTGATCAAAACTATTCTACGTTTAAAAATGATTTACCTTTTTCTTTTGTCGCGTCATTATTTTATGAGTTTGGTTTTTATGGAGTGCATGTTTTTTATACTATTTCAGGATTTGTTTTTGCATATGTATATTTATCTTCAACTAAAGTATCTTCTTTTAAACAGTATTCTGTAAATCGGTTTGCTAGATTATATCCACTCCACTTTATAACTCTGATTTATGTAGCTTCTTTTCAAATTTTATACATGATTGATTACGGAAATTTTCAATTAGGCTATATAAACGACTTGTACCATTTTTTTCTTCAAATTTTTTTCATTTCAGCTTGGGGATTTGAAAACGGAAATTCGTTTAATGCTCCTATTTGGAGTGTTTCAGTTGAGATTGGAATATATATTTTATTTTTTTTACTTTTGAATATTATAAAAAAATATAATTTCTTATTTTTAATAATTTTTTCAATTATTTTAATTATTATTGATAAATCTGAAATTTTTCAAACACTCTTTATAGAATGTGCAAGACTTTTCTTTTCAGGTATAATTATTTATTATATTTACGAGAGATTTATTACAAAAAAAATTTTATTTTTTTTAAGTAGTTTTTTATTATTATTTATAGCATTTATTGGAAACTTTAAAACTTATGTCTTTTGTCCAGGAATTTTAATGATGTTTTTGAGTTTTGAAAATAACATTAAAAGTTTTCAAATTAAAAATATTTTCTCTAAATTAGGAAATATGACGTACAGTCTGTACCTGATGCATGTACCTGTTCAATTAACTATGATTCTACTTATAAATAAACTCAATATTAGTTTTGATGTTTTTGGTTCAGGTTATTTTTTCTTTTTTTACTTTATTTTATTGTTTATCATTTCTCAGACAATATTTATATTTTATGAAAAACCATTGAATAACAGTATAAGAAAGTTTTTTCTGAAGAAAAATTAAATTTTATTGCAGGGGCAGTGAAAAAATTTATTAAATTGATATGCTAAATATAATATACAAATAATATGAAAGATTTCTTTAAAAAATATTTTATTAAATATTTTGATCAAAAGGGATATTTGAATTTTAAAGCTAACAAAAAAATTCAAGAGTCAATTATGATTTTTAAAAAAGACTTTGAAAAAACAATTAGCGATATACAAAAATGTATTAATGAAAAAAAAACATTAAACTTTTTACATTCTGGAAATTTAGGAGATCTAATTTATGCTCTTCCAGTAATTAAAGAATTGGCAAAAACTCATAGATGTAATTTTTACATTAAAACAAATGAAAAAATACCTATTAAATATTTTAAACATCCGGCAGGTGGAGTCTATATAGATGATAGAATGCTCAATCTTTTTATTCCTTTAATGAGAGAACAAAAATTTTTTAATGAAGTAAGAAAATACGAAAATCAAAGTGTAGATATTGATTTAAATATTTTTAGAAAATTACCAGTAAATATTTGCTTCAATTCTCCTAGATGGTATTTTCAGATTACCGGAATACAAGTAGATCTTGCTGCTCCTTATTTAGAAGTAAGTAGTCATGAACATATTAAGAACAAAATAATAATACACCGAACTTTTAGACACAGAAATCAATTTATAAATTATAAATTTTTAAAAGAGTATGATGATTTAATTTTTATAGGAACTAAAGATGAATTCGAGGATTTGAAAAAAGATATTTCTAATTTGCAACATTATAATTGTAAGGACTTTTTAGAAATGGCACAAATAATTAAATCTTGTAAATTTTTTATAGGCAATCAATCAATAGCTTACCCTATGGCAGAAGGTCTAAAAGTTCCTAGATTATTAGAGGCAGAACCTATGTTCCCTGTAGTGCAACCTGTTGGCAAAAATGCTTACGATTTTTATTATCAACCACATTTTGAAAAATTTGTTAGTATTTTATCAAAAGAAAATTATGGTTAAAATAGCATTAATTACTGGAATAACTGGTCAAGATGGATCGTACTTATCTGAACTTCTGTTAAAAAAAAAATATCGAGTGCATGGAGTTGTAAGAAAAAATTATAAAAAAAATGCCCTAAAAAATAATTGGAGAATTAATCATCTTAAGAAAAAATTAACTTTACATAAAGTTAATATCTTAAATTTTAACGAATTAGAGAGATTGATAAAAAAAGTAAGACCGAATGAAGTATATCACTTAGCCGCACAACCGATTGCGTATTTAAGTCCAAGTTATTCATTTAAAAATGATTTTAATACTTTTAAATCAAATTTTAATTTTACTCATATTTTACTTTCAGCTGTTTATAAAGTTAATAAAGATACAAAATTTTTCTTTGCCGGGTCTTCTGAGATGTATAAAGACAATTTTAATAAAAAGATAAGTGAGAAAACACCTTTTGAACCAAAAACCGCATATGGAATAGCTAAATTAGCAAGTTTTTACTTATTAAAAAGTTATAGAGATAACTTAAATATGAATGCTTCCACAGGCTTTCTTTTTAATCATGAGTCTCCGTTTAAAGACTCAAAATTTGTTTTGCGTAAAATATCATCATCTGTGGCTAGAATTAAACTTGGACTTCAAAAAAAAATTAAATTGGGTGACATTAAATCTAAAAGAGACTGGGGACATGCAAAAGACTTTGCCAAAGCAATGTGGTTAATTTGTAAACACAAAAAAGCAGATGATTATATTATTGGCACAGGTAAACTTCATAGTGTTGAGGATTTTCTGAAGATGGCATTTAAGCATTTAAAATTGAATTATAAAGATTTTGTTGAAATTGATAATAAATTTAAAAGAAAAAAAGATAGTAAGCCTAAATTAGCCGATATATCTAAGATTAAAAGAGTGTTAAAGTGGAAACCAAACACTAAATTTAAAAACTTAATGCTAGATATGGTTGAAACGGATTTAAAGAGACTTAGAAAAAAATGAATTTAAAAGAGAAAAATTTTTTAAAAAAATTAATAGCTAAAAATAAAAAAGAAAATTACAGTAATAATAAATTTCCGTTAATAGATAATGCGTTTGAAACAAGTGATTTAATGTCAGGCATAAATGTTTTGCTCAAAGGAAAAATTACCATGTCTGAGATTACTCAAAAATTTGAGAAAAAATTTGCAAAATACGTTGGATCAAAATATGCATTAATGGTGAACTCTGGTTCATCTGCAAATCTTCTAGCCTTTTTTTCGTTAATAAATCCGAAAAATAAAAAAAAATTAATGAGAAATGATGAATGTTTAATTCCTGCTTTGTGTTGGTCAACATCATTGTGGCCGATTGTACAATCTGGTCTTAAACCAAAATTTGTTGATGTAGATGTTGAAACTTTAAATATTAATTTAAATGATCTAAAAAAAAAAATTACCAAAAAAACAAAAGCATTTTTAGCAGTTCATATTCTCGGAAATTCATCTAATATGGACGAAATATTAAAAATTTGTCAAAAAAATAAAATCACTTTAATTGAAGATACTTGCGAGTCTTTAGGCTCAAAATTTAGAAGAAAATCATTAGGTACTTTTGGTAGATTTGGAACTTATTCATTCTATCCGTCTCACCAAATTACGTCAGGTGAAGGCGGTATGGTTGTGTGTAATGACAGAAAAGATTATGAGATATTACATTCTTTAAGAGCCCATGGTTGGGATAGAGGTCTAAATGCCAAAAATAACAAAAGTTTTAATTTTATCAACTCAGGTTTTAATTTAAGACCACTTGACCTAACTGCAGCAATTGGTTTGAGCCAACTCAACAAACTTCAGAGATTTAAAAAACAAAGGATCATGAATAGACAAAAAATAATTCATTCCTTGAAAAGATCAATTAAATGGAAAAACCAATTTATATTTATCAATCCGGTAAAAAATTTAAGTCCTAGTTGGTTTGGATTTCCTATATTAGTAAATAAAAAATTTATAAAGTATAAAAATAAGTTTCTAAAAGAGCTTAATAACAATAATATTGAAACAAGACCTATTATAAGCGGAAACTTTTTAAATCAGCCTTGCATTAAATTGTACAATCTTAAAAAAAAAGAAATTTTTAAGGGTTCTCAGGAAATAGATGATAGAGGTTTTTTTATTGGTTTGCCAACAAGAAAAATTTCTGAGAAAAAACTAAATTTTCTTGTTAAAAATTTGTTTAAAATAGACAAATTCGTTTAAGATTGATTCATTTTGCTAAAAGTATTATAGATTTTTTTTTGGCGAGGTAGCTCAGTTGGTTAGAGCACAGGACTCATAAGCCTGGGGTCGGCGGTTCGAATCCGCCCCTCGCTACCAAAATATCTCATTTTAGGTGAATGAGATAATAATTAAAATTATGAAAAATGTTTCAATTTATTGTTTAACATTAGATCCTTCGCATGAAGAAATAATACATAAGTTATCATTAATTCCAGTAGGACTCGGAGAAAAAAAATTTTCAAAAAACTGCTTTACTGATAAGACAGCTAATTCTATTAATGAAAAAAATCCTTTTTATGGCGAATATACTTTCCATTATTGGTTATGGAAAAATCATTTGCACAAAATTCAGACACCATGGGTCGGGTTTTGTCAATATAGAAAGTTTTTTGTAAAAAAAGATGTTTTCAATACAAATCTTAAATTAGAGCAACTCCAAGATCTTTTGATCTATGAGGTAAATGAAAATGATAAATCTTTCGATTGCATACTTGGCGAAAAATTCTCTGTAAAAAACTACAAGATTTCAAAAATTTTAAAACATCATTTTTTTGAATTTATATCTAGGCCTGGTATTTTATTAAATAAAAGCAAAAGAAATATTAAATTTCATTTTGATTTATTTCATGGAAAAGGAAATTTAGATAAGGCAATTAATTTTTTAGACGATGTCAATAAAGAACTTTTTAAAAATTACGTAAACTCAGAAACGTCATTTAATCCGCATAATATGTTTTTTTGTAAAACTAATATTCTCAAAAATTATTACGACGTAGTATTTCCATGGCTCGAAAAGTGTGAAAGCATTTTTGGTTTTAACGATACCAAGAATTATGGATTAAAAAGAATTTATGGTTTTTTAGCTGAAAGATTTCTTTCTTTCTGGTTTAATAATAATTGTAAAGTAAAAGAACTTCCAATTATTGGAAAAGATTTATCTGATTACAAATATTTTTGATTTCTACAAAATTGTTTAAAACTTAAAAGTTTTTTGTCTTTTTTTGATATCTTCAAGTTTTTACTTGGCCATTTAATTTTAAGATAATTATCTAAAGAATTTATTCCACTTTCATAGCGAGGTTTGTAATAATTGGTTAATTTATAGTAAATTATATTTAAATTTTCATAACTATAATATGCGTGAGCAAAACCTTCAGGAATGTAGAGACTTAAACAATTTTTTTCTGACAATACAATTTTAAATATTTTTCCAAAAGTCTTTGAGTTTTTTCTTAAATCTATTACGCAATCTAAAATTCTACCTTTAAGGACATTAACATATTTCGCTTGTTGAAATTTATACTGAAAATGAAAACCTCTTAAAGTATTCGCTGTTGATACTGTACAATATTCAAAAATAAATTCTTTTTTTAGTTTTCTTTGATCAAAAGTCTCTCTTAAAGAGCCTCTATTATCATAATTATTTTTTTGTTTAATTATAAACAATCCTTTAAATTTTGTTTTTAAAATTTTCATTTTTTTAAAACTTTTTTTAATTTTGTTAAATTCATAAATATATTTGGAGGGATTTCTCCCTTAGACTTAATTTTATTGATATGATTGTTGTTTTTTTTTGCAAACTGATAAATTGATTGTGATTTTCCACCAATGTTTATGACACCTTTTAAGTTTATTACTTTTAAAAAAATTTTTGCAAACTGATCGTGAAAAATAAAATTTGTTTTAACATTAGTAAAAGCAAACTTATGAGTAAAAGGTTTTTCCGTCATACATGCTCTTACTATAAGAGAATTTTTATACATTTGCACAATTGACTCTGCTCCTAATTTAGACCATCCATAATTATTCCATGGCAATAGTGCGTCACTCTCTTTATAATTCCCTTTTTTGCCTGGATAAACATAATTAGTAGAAAAAAAAATTATTTTAATTTTTTTTTCATTACAGATTTTTACAAGATTTGCTGTACCTATAATATTTAAATCAATACTTAAGTTTATTTTTTTTTCATGGACCGACATTGGTCTTGATAATCCTGCAAGATGGATCACACAATCAGGTTTTAAAATTGTAAAGTTTTTCTTTATTGAGCTTGGTGATAATATATTTAATTGCCTTCTATTTCTAAAAAAAAATTTGTATTTACTTTTAATCTTTCTTAATTCTTGAGCGAATCTACCATCTCCCCCAGTAACAACTATCTTTCTAATCATATTACTTTATTAGTTTTTTCAAATAGTTTGAATAAGAACAATTTCCATAAAACGAAATTGATTCTTTAATATTCTTTTTATTTATCCAATTATATTTTAATGCGATTTCTTCTAAGCAAGCTATTTTTAAACCTTGGCGATTTTCTAATGCTGAAACAAAAGCCGAAGTATTATAAAAATCTTCAATTGAGCCAGTGTCGAGCCAAGCAGCTCCACGGCCAAGATGTTCTGCTTTTAATTTATTTTTTTTTTTATATTTGTTTAATAGATCAATAATTTCTAACTCTCTTCTTTTTGAATATTTTAAACTCTTACTAAAATTTACTACATTATTGTCAAAGAAATAAAGGCCAGTAACTGCTAGATTAGAGTAAGTTTTTTTTGGTTTTTCTTTTAAGGACTTTATTTTACCTTTAGAATTAATTTCAGCCACTCCATATAGCTCAGGTTTTTTAACTGGATGGACTAAGATTTTACAACCAGAGTTTAAATTAACACAATTTTTTAGTTTTTTAGTTAAACTCTGACCATAAAAGAAATTATCACCAAGTATCAATGCAACTTTTTCTTTCCCAATAAATTTTTGCCCAATTAAAAATGCATCTGGTAGACCCTTAGGTTTAGATTGCTCTATAAATGAAAGCTTGACTCCAAATCTTTTTCCGTCTTGAAGAAGATTTTTAAATTGCCTTAACTGACCTTTATTTACAATAACTAAAATATCTTTTATCCCTGCTAACATTAAAACTGAAAGAGGGTAATAGATTAGGGGCTTATCATAAATTGGCAAAAGTTGTTTATTTACAGCTTTAGTTAGAGGACTCATTCTACTACCGTAACCTCCAGCTAAAATTATCCCCTTTCTAATCATATATTTAATCCTAATCTTTTAAAAAATTTTTTTTTAGAAAAATAATTATAGAATTCATAATTTTCTAAATACCACTCAAAAACCTCTTTTAATCCAGTTTCAAATTTTTTGTTAGGTTGCCATTTGAGCTTTTTAAAAATTTTGTTACTATTTAATGCGTATCTTAAATCGTGTCCTGGTCTGTCTTTCACGAATTTTATTTTAACATTTTTTCCAATATTAATTTTATCTCCAATAATCTTTAATAAGATTTTGGTTAAATTAAGGTTACTGATATTATTTTTTGAACCAATGTTGTAGCTTTCACCATTTTTACCCTTTTTGTAGATTAATAAAAGAGCTTTACAATGATCTTCAACATGAATCCATTCTCTTGTATTTAAACCTTTTCCATAAATAGGAAGAGGTTTGTTGTTAAGAATATTGAATATTAATTTTGGTATTAGTTTTTCTGGAAATTGACCTGGGCCAAAATTGTTACAGCAATTAGAAATTACTGCCTCCATATTATATGTTCTAACATAAGACTTAATTAAGTGGTCCGCACTTGCTTTACTTGCTGAATAAGGTGAACTTGGTTGATAAGGACTTGACTCGGATGATCTTATATTTTTCTTAAGATCTCCATAAACTTCATCTGTTGAAACATGAATAAGTTTGATTTTCTTTTTAAATTTTTTTTCATATTTTCTAATATTTTCTAAAATATTAAATGTCCCTAAGATATTAGTATCTATAAAATCTTTCGGATTATCAATAGATCTGTCAACATGAGTTTCCGCAGCCAAGTTGAAAATTGCATCAGGTTTAAATTTAAAAAATATTTTAAAAATTTTTTGATCTTTAATATCAATTTTAAAAAAATTATACTTTTTATTTTTAATATTTTTTAATAAATATGAGTTTCTTGAATATTTACATTTATCAATATTAATTACAGAGAAGTCTTTATCCAGCAAATAATTAATTAAGTTACTTCCTATAAAACCGTTACCGCCAGTTACAACTACTTTTTTCATTAAAATTTAGATAAGAGAGACATTTTTTAATATATAATGTAATAAGATAGAAATTTGTTTAAATCAATAACTTAAAATTTAGATGATAGATGATCAAATTACAGTGGTAATCAATACATTCCAAAGTGATGATAAAATTTATCATTGCGTTGAATCAATTGACCCAAAGATTAAAATTCTCATTGTAGAAAATTCTAAAAATTTAAATTTTAAAAAAAATATAGAAACAAAGTATTCAAATGTAAATTGTATTTTATCTGGAGAAAACTTGGGTTATGCCAAAGGAAATAATTTGGGTTTATCTAGTGTTAATACTAAATATGCTTTAATCTTAAATCCAGATACTATTCTAGATAAAGATGCAATTAAAAATTTTTTTATTTCTGCTAATAAATTAGTAAATTTTTCTATAATTGGTCCTGCTAAACAAAATGAGTTTACCGATAAAGATGAGAATTTTGACAAGAAAAGTTTATTTCAAGTGAATCAATTAAAAGGTTTTGCTATGTTCTTAAATCTTCATCAACTTAAAGATATTGGATTTTTTGATGAAAATTTTTTCATATATCTTGAGGAAATAGATTTATGTAAAAGATTAAGAGATCGAAATAAATATATTTATCTAGATAAAGATATAAGAATAAGTCACTCGGGTGGAAGCTCTCATAATGCCATAATTAATTTTGAAATGGAGCTTTCTAGAAATTGGCATTGGATGTGGTCAAAATTTTACTTTCACAAAAAACATTTTGGTTACTTCAATGCATTAAGAATAGTATCAAAGAATTTTATTTCCTCTATTACTAAATTTTTTTTTTACACAATCACTTTTAACTCAAAAAAAAGAAAAATTTATTTTCAACGTTTCTCGGGTTTATTTAATTCAATGATTGGAAAAAAATCTTGGTACAGACCTAAAATTTCTATTGATTGAAAAAATTAGGTTAGTATAAGTAATCTCATGCTTAAAAAAGATTATAAAGTTTTAGTTACTGGAGTAGCAGGTTTCTTAGGCTCCCACCTTGCTGAGAAGCTAGCAGAACTTGGTTATGAAGTTATAGGTCTAGATAATATGGGAGGAGGTTATGAAGATAACATTCCAAAAAATATCAAATTTTATAAAGTAGATTGTTGTGATTTTAATAAAGTGAAATCTTTAATGAAAGGCGTACAAGTTGTTTATCATTGTGCAGCTACAGCGCATGAGGGGTTATCTGTTTTTTCACCTTATGAAATAACCAAAAATAATTATCTAGCATCAGTTTCAATTTTTTCTGCTGCAGTAAATGAAAAAGTCAAAAGAATTATTTTTTGTTCTTCAATGGCAAGGTACGGGGATCAAAAGGCTCCTTTTACTGAGACAATGAAACCTAAACCAGTTGATCCTTATGCCATTTCAAAAGTAGCTTCAGAAGAGGTTTTAAAAAATCTTTGCGATCTAAATGGCGTGGAATGGATTATAGCTGTGCCTCATAATATCATTGGTCCAAGACAAAAGTATGATGACCCTTTTAGAAATGTTGTTTCAATAATGATTAATAGAATGCTCCAAGGTAAACCGCCTATAATTTACGGAGATGGGAGTCAAACTAGATGCTTTTCTTATATTGATGATTGTTTGAGCTGCCTTATCCCCATGATTGACCAAAAAAATCTTAATAAAGAAATTATTAATATTGGTCCAGACGAAGAATTTGTAACAATTAATAAAATTTCTGAAATTTGCTCAAATATAACTGGAGTAAATTTAAATCCAGTTTATAAAAAAGATAGACCAAAAGAGGTAAAGCATGCCACTTGTTCTGCTGAAAAGGCTAGAAACCTTCTAAACTATAAAACTAAAGTAGATCTACGAGACGGTATTCAAAAAACTTTTGAATATATAAAATCAAGAGGAGTAAGGCCATTTGATTATAATATCAATATTGAAATCAATAATGATTTGACACCTTCAACTTGGAAAAATAAAGAAATTTAAATTAATGACCAGGGAATTCTATTAAACTTTTAGTTTTATAACCTTTATCTTCTAGAAGTTTACTACCTGGTAAATCAAAAAGATTAATTATAAATATAAAACAACTCACGGTGCCGCCAGACATTTCAATGAGTTTAGCGGCAGCTTCCGCAGTGCCACCTGTGGCTATGAGATCATCAATTACAATTATTTTATCATTTTTTTGAACCGAGTCTTTGTGTACTTCTATTGTAGCTTTTCCATATTCTAATTCAAAGTCTACAGAGTAAGTTTCAGCAGGTAATTTATTTTTTTTTCTTAATAAAATAAGAGGCTTTTTTAAAACATATGAGACAGTTGAGGCAAATACAAATCCCCTAGACTCAATAGCCGCTACTTTATCAAAATCTATTTTTTTTGAAATTTCAATAATTTGATCATTTGCAAACTTGAATGCTTTTGTATCTTTAATTAAAGTAGTTATATCCCTAAACAAAATTCCCTTTTTAGGATAGTCAGGGATAGATCGGATATGTTTTTTAAGATCCATAATTTAACTTCAAGTTCTAACAAAAAAGCATTAATAATTAAATAATGAAAAAAAGAAAATTAGGGATAATTGGCGGCAGTGGCTTATATAAAATGGAGGGTTTTAAAAAAGCAAAATGGAGCAAAATTTCAACACCTTGGGGTAAGCCCTCAGATGAGATTTTATTGGCTTCTTTAGAAAAAGAGGAAATTTGTTTTTTACCAAGACATGGAAGAGGACATAAAATAAATCCTTCGAACATTAATTACAGAGCAAATATTGATGCAATGAAACAGCTAGGAGTAACTGATATAATCTCAGTTTCTGCAGTTGGTTCATTAAAAGAAAATTTAAAACCTGGAAGCTTTGTGATAATTGATCAATTTATTGACAGAACCTTTGCTAGAAAAAAAACTTTTTTTGATGAAGAAATTGTGGCACATGTATCTCTCGCGAAACCCACTAGCCCAGGACTTTCAAAGTGTTGCGAAGATGCTCTTAAAAAACTTAAAATAGATTTTCATTTAGGAGGCACTTATATGGTTATGGAAGGGCCCCAGTTTTCCTCTTTAGCTGAGTCAAAATTATACCGATCTTGGGGTGCAGACGTAATTGGAATGACAAATATGCCAGAAGCAAAGTTAGCTAGGGAGGCAGAAATAAGATATTGCACAGTAGCTATGGTTACCGACTACGATTGTTGGCATCCAAATCATGAGGAAGTTGATGTAAATATTGTAATTCAAACTTTACTCAAAAATGCAAATAATGCGCAAAATATGATTAAGCGAATAATAAATACATTCAAAAACTACTCAATTGACGATGACCCAGCAAATAATTGTTTAGATGTAGCCGTTATCACTGATCAAAAATTGAGAACTAAAAAGACTATAAAAAAATTACAAAACATTGCTGGTCGAGTTTTAAAAAAATAGATTTTAAGTTATAATCTTAAATGCCAACATATATTGTTAAATATTCAAATTTTAATTTATCAAATAAGCAAAAAAAAATAATTGCCAAAAGCATTACATACACTCATAGCAATGTGACTGGTGCTGATGCTTTTTTTGCTCAAGTAATTTTTCAAAAAAATGAAAAAACTTCCCATTTCATGGGAGGAAAGACTGTAAAGAGTAAAGAAATTTTTTTAAATGGACAAATTAGAGGTGGTCGTACTTCACAAATAAAAAAAAAATTGATTCTTGGCTTAAGAAAGATCTTAATTGAAAAAACTAAACTTAAAAAAGACTATATCTGGATTTACATAGAGGAACTTAGCCCAGATCAAATGATAGAGTATGGAGAAATTCTACCTAAATCAGGAAAAGAAAAAAAGTGGTTTAAATCTCTGTCTCCAAAATTACGTAAAAGACTTAAAAGTTAATGAGAACAAGCTTCTATTATCTGCTATCTATATTAATGAGTGCACTCATTATCATTTTAGCAGATTTTGTATTAAGCAACACAGTTTTAAATTATAAAAATTGTTTAAAGATCGAAGAATTTTATTATGAATTAAAAAAAAACTGTAAATCAAAATATAGATTTAAAAAATCTTTTCCCTTAGTTGAAACAATAACAGATAAAAACGGATTTAGGATTGGAAAAAATACTCCCGCTAAAGATAAAAACAAAAAAAATATATTTTTATTTGGAGATTCTTTTACTTATGGAGTTGGAATAGAATTTGAAAAAACCTATGCAGGTTTAATTTCAAATCATTTTAAAGATTTCAATGTATACAACTTTGCAGTGGGATCTTATAGTCCTTCAGTTCACCTTTTTAAGTTGAATCAAATATTAAAAAAAAATATTTTTCCAGAAAAAATTATTTTATTTTTAGATTTAACTGATATTATAGATGAAGCCACAAGATGGGATTATGACGAAAATAATAACGTAGTAAAATTAAAAAATAACTATATTTATCAAAATTCTATTAAAGAGCAAAAATTTTTAAAGAAAAATTTTAAAATTTTAAACAATATTTTTTCATACATTAATTTTAGTCTTAGAAGTTTCAAAGAAAAAATACAAACCAATTACTTGAATAAACAGAGAAAAATTAAAACAAGTATCCAAGGTAATTTTACTTATACTTCATTGGAATCGTTAGATAAAAGGTTCTGGAAAGATGATACCTTTTTAAGAGGTATTGATATTTTGAAAAAAAGATTGACTAAAATATCAAATATTTCAAAAAAAAATAATGCTGAATTTTACTTAGTTGTATACCCATGGTCAGAAACTCTAGAATTTGGACAAGAAAAATTTAATTGGTCAATGTTTGCAAACAATTTCTGTAAGAATGAAAAATGTAAAGTAATTGACTTAATTCCTGTATTTCAAAATTATAGAAGTAAAAACATAAATTGGTCCACCGATCTTTATTTTTTGAACGATGAGCATTTTAATGAAAAGGGTGCCTATTTAATGTACAAAACAGTTATTAATAATTTAGATAAATGAAAATTAATTCAAAAAATTATAGGACTATCTGGTTTGAAAATAATTTAGTAAAAATTATAGATCAAACAAAACTTCCTCACAGGTTTGTGATTAAAACCTTAAAAACTGTAAAGGACGCAATTAATGCTATTAAAAGAATGGAGGTAAGAGGTGCTCCATTAATAGGTGCAACAGCTGCTTATGGTTTAGTTTTATCAATAATTGAAAAAAATGATTTATCATTCTTAAATAAATCGAGCGAGGAATTAATTGAGACAAGGCCTACTGCAATTAATCTAAAGTGGGCAATAGACAGAATGATGAAAAAATTATCTGGTGTAAACAATAAAGATATCTTGAAAATAGCCTTAGAAGAGGCAAAGGCTATTACAGAAGAGGATATAGAATTTTGTAAAAATATTGGATTAAGCGGTCTTAAGATAATTGAAGAAATTGCAAAAAAAAAGAAAGATACAGTTAATATTTTAACACATTGTAATGCAGGGTGGTTAGCAACTATAGATTGGGGGACAGCTACCTCGCCAATTTATCAGGCTCATCAAAAAGGAATTAAGGTACATGTTTGGGTTGATGAGACAAGACCACGAAATCAAGGAGCTAACTTAACTTCATATGAATTGAATGAAGAGGGAATTTCTAACACTGTAATCACCGATAATGCTGGAGGTATATTGATGCAAAGAGGTCAAGTGGATATGTGTATTGTTGGAACTGATAGAACTTTATCTAATGGCGATGTGTGTAACAAAATTGGAACTTATCTTAAAGCTTTATCCGCAAATGATAATAATATTCCTTTTTATGTGGCCTTGCCAAGCTCAACTATAGATTGGAGTATTAAAGATCATAAAAAAATTCCCATAGAAGAAAGAAATTCAGAGGAGTTATCACATATTGTTGGAGTAGATGAAAATAATGAAATTAGAACTGTAAGAATTTACCCTCAAAAAAGTAAGTCTTTAAACCTCGCCTTTGATGTTACGCCTGCTAAACTAATAACAGGTTTAATTACTGAAAAAGGCGTTTGTGAAGCCTCAGAAAAAGGTTTGAAAGGTTTATTTAAGTGAGCAAATTAAAAGCTGAAGTTATTAAATATTCAAAAAAATTAAATATAACAAGTCTTTCTTCTTTAAGATCAGGAAATATTTCCGTAAGAGCTAAAGAGAAAGGTGTAAATGGTTTTTATATAACTCCATCAGGGAGAAAGTATTCATCTTTAAAACCAAGAGATATTGTCTTCGTATCTCTCAAAGGCGTGTATGATAAAAAAAAAGGAAAACCCTCATCAGAATGGAGATTTCATCAAGATATTTATGTGAATAAAAAAGAGGCTAAAGCTATAGTTCATGCGCATTCGACTTGCGCAACAGCAGTATCCACTCACCAAAAAAGTGTTCCAGCTTTTCACTACATGGTTGCAGTAGCTGGTGGAGAAGACATTAAGTGCAGTAAATATGCAACTTTTGGAACAAAA
>CEWK01133297.1_pt1 | contig 19484 bp, 16 predicted proteins | sample 531431 | NCBI WGS metagenome assembly CEWK01 (sample SAMEA2623059, study PRJEB7988) | marine metagenome | isolation source: saline water (ENVO:00002010), including
TTTTTTCAGAATAATTCTGGTTGACAATATAGAAGCCTATGCTATTATTAATTAATGGGAACAGAAACTCCTTCCGGTTGTAATTAACTAGAATCAAAAAAATCTAGAAAAAGAAAATCGATACTCAAAGGTTGGGCCGAACTCTGACCTTTTTTCCAGTTGTGGTTTTAGTCTGATGGGGCCACAATATGTAGTGTGCTGTACGCACTGTGTAGTCTGATCTTCACGGTTAAGTCATTGAAATTGTTAGTCTTTTTCCACACAAGATATTGTGTCTTGCTGTGCCGCAGTGACACACACTGTTGTGCCACAAAAAAAGGATGTTGCATTTCTGCAACACCCCGCTCGATCTCTCCTATCGTGTTGTTGTCTTTTGTTGTTTTTGTGCAACACTCCCAGACTATCTGTTGCATTTCTGCAACATCAGGATGATCCAATCAAAATTCCCAATCTCAGGACCTCCCGGTCTTAATCTGAACTCACCGTTCCGCACCTTTGAACCTCTTTGAAGGCGTTGAAACCCCTTGAAGCCTTTGAGCCTCATTGAAGTCATTGAACCCCATTGAAGCTCTACAGTGCCATTGAACCCTTTGAATCGATCGTACTCCCGCAACTTAATGCTAGACTCTTGGGGTTCTGTACGGAGTGTTCCCAAATATAGCAACTGAACGCACACCGATGTTCTGGGTACTTGGTTGTCTACGTGCAGTGATCGACGCCCGCCGCAGAGGCCACCCTTCATGTATATTTACTACTATACTACAGATCGGCCAATGTGTCAACCAAAAAGAGGCCTCGACTACATGTTGTGGTGGCCACAGTTACGCAGGTATGGCAAGCATCACATGATCAAGACTAGATATAGTGGTGGCCAAATTAAATGGGGTCATTTATTGATGACTATATGTTGTGGTGGCCTCAAAACCCCAAAACCGCACAGCGGGGTCCCATGACCTACCGTACCGCACAGCGGGGTCTATTGTGATATACAGTGTAGAGGTCAATTGATCTGGGGCACGATCGTATGTGCTACGCCGTGCTAGGGAGTCTACGATTAGCACAAGAGCACATATGAAGCCGGAGGCTAGAACCGCAGGTTCTATCAGCACAGCACAGCCCTGATTGACCGACACTGTGATACAGCGTGGATCACCATGATACAGCGTTAGGAAGCGATGATCAATGGTGGTTATACAATAGGGAAATTGGTTTTTTGATGGTGATATACGGGTAATGAGAGACGCGGTTTTACCTTTTGGGTAGGAACATTTTACCCACAATTTGTATACAAAATCAGACTAATCTGTGCATAGTTTATAGCCCAAAATCTGCGTTTAACACCCCTGTAAAATAGCTTTCTTTTTTGTTCATACTGAAAGGATATATGCAATGATCACATTGATCCACTGTTGATCCATGCGTACAGCACATGCCACAGTGGCATCAGACTAATAATTTGTCATCACTGTACGTATATGTGCTGTATGCAGTCTAAAAGTCTTTGTCGAAGTATGGATTGTGCTGTGCTTCGTATTGATCTTTGGTCAGTTCATCTATTACTATACAGTCGTAACCCTGTTGATTTAGGTCATCGAATACTTCGTTTATTTCCGTTTGATTGCTGTATGCCGCGAACTCTTGCAGTGTGTGGTCGCCTTTGTATGCATATATGAAATAGTAATACATAAACCTATTTATTTCGAGGCATCACCATAAATACTGCTTTGATGCACAAGGCTAAAAAACGTCAAAAGAAGCCCAAGCATCGTCGTTCCGAAACAGAACATTACCAACCACGCAATGCACTCACACGTTACTATGCCAAATACATCTACAAGGATAAAAATAATAAATGATTTATTTCACTTCGATGCAGTTGATCATTCTTGCTTCTTGGGAAAATGATGGGAATTTAATTTCTTTGGGCAGATAGTGTATGTTGCCCTGTGGATCTTCAGCGGATATGCGTGTGATCTCCACTATGTCACTCTTTTGATCTGTCCATGCTCCGGTGGCCTGTCCTATCATCACTTGATGTTCATCTGACTCATTGTGCGGCCTGTCCTGCTGTGGATATCCTATGCCTATGCCGTATTCCAGCTGTTTGGTGCCATCATTGACGCCATCCAATATGTTGAGCCTTTTCCACCAATACTCCTTGTCCGGGGGTGAGCTCATGTTCTTGTTGAAGCCAGTGACATAGCCCATTTCAGCGGCGGAACGTGCAATTAAGCCCATTGCCAGCCCTATGGAAGCCATGCAGTTGTCACGCCTGCCAGCATATTCTGATGTGCGACCAGAGCCATCTGTGTTGTAGTTACGCATGGTTTTGGGATATTTGCTGACGAAACACATGTAGAAATTGGCACCCATTTGTGGGTTTCTCCAACATGATGGAGGTGTTGTGGTGGCAGTGAATCCCCATGTGTAGTCCATCATTTCTTTGATCACTTCAGCTTTGCGTATGAAGTACACATCATAGTATGCTTCATGCTGTTTGCTGGGGGCATTCTGAGCTATCCACAACCAATGATTGATGTGCTCTTGTGGTATTGTCCTAGTGAGATCCCAATTGCGTTGGCACTTCTGTATGGTTTTGATATAATCTTGTTCTTTTTTGATGTCCATGCAAATATTTATTACCTCTTTGTTATGTTTTGTATGTCGGGATTGTGTGCTGTTGAGCATTTCTCATTGCAGGTCACGTATGATCTATTGTTCCAAGCTGACTGTAGCTGAGAAAAATAAGGTGAATTTAATATGTCTGTGATGGAATCCTGTGAATAAATTGAATGAATTTCCGGAGACAAGCCTTGCGAAAAGGAAGATGCGCCTTCTTTCAAACTACGATCTGTGCCCATCCAACAGCAAGGAGTAACAAATCCATGTGCCGTGATGTAGAGACTGCGTTTAATTATGCTATTTTTTTCTAATGCCTTGCAAAAAATGGTATCTTTTTTTGGAAAAATGGCATCATTTTTTGGAGAAATTGATGGTATTTTTTTATTAATTGGTGTATTTTTTATTTGATTGCTCGTGTCATGCTGTACATATTTTTTCTTTGTGCTGTTATCAATTTTAATCTGTGGATTTTTTCTGTTGCTGTTGATTATTTTGATAGAATTAAATCCCCATGCTTTATAATTGGATTCAATTTCATTTAATTGATGTTCATTATGATCAAACACAATAAATTGCCACGTTGAATTACCTCCTGCTTGATTGTATGCTGTGTAATTCTCTTTTAATTTGTTCCAATTAACACCTTTGCGATAGATGTGATTTGTGTCCTCTAATCCATCGATGCCCCATACAACTCTTAAATCGATATTTCGCTGTTTTAATTGACTGCTTTTTTCTCCCAATTGTTGCCACCATTCACCATCTCTGGTGCCACCATTTGTTGCGATGCTGATCGATTTGACTTGAGGCAAATGTTCCACAGTGCAATCAATGAATTCAAATATTTTTGGATGTACAGTTGGTTCATCATAGTTGCCACAATAATGTACATCACGTAGGCTTTGCCATTGATCATTGATGATCATTTGCTTGTATCTGTCTATGTCTAAATGTGTTGAATTTATGCTGACTGGATAGGGTGATTTTTGTTTGTAACCTTGTACCCAATCTGAATTGAGATAATTTACTCTTGCACAATGGGGACAACCAGCATTACAATAATTTGTAAGCTCTATCTGTAAACGTGTAATCTGATCTGTTGTAAGTGCCCATGACATACAACTATTTATGGAGTGCTAAAATGCATAAACCCCGGACTATGAGCATCAAGCTCTGCCGGGGAAAAATCAAGAACATTTTTTATCATGTTATAGGTATTATTGTTTATCAAAAGTAGCAAAATTTAAAAGCCTTTTTAAACCAAACTGCCTAGCAGTTACTGGGGTCGCTTACTACGTAAACATACCTAAAAAAAGAACACTGTCAACGGCGTCTGTGTAGCTCTATGCTATATGCCTCAGTTTGTTCTTTGTGCCCTAGGTAATAATAGTTATCACCTCTATAGGTAAATAAAAATACAAGATAATTGGTTTTAAGAGCATTTATTTAAAAAAAGTTTTGGTTAACAGCATGGATATTTCAAAAAAGTGGGATGACCGTCATACTTGTAGATTGTTTTCTTCAACACAACGTGATATAAAAGCACAACACATTGATCATATGAAAAGTGTGATATCAAATATGCCTTCTCAATGTGGTATAAGAAGCAACTTTGTACTTTACTTAGGTGAAAGCAAACAGCACTTAAAAATTAGGAAATTCTTACTTGATTATTGCTATTGGAGAATGTCAATCAACAGTAATACAAAAGGACCAGACAGTGAAAACCAACCAATCAAAGAACATATGATTCCAATATTACAAGCACCTGCTATTTTCTGTGTTATAAGAACTGATGAGCCTTATTGTAATCCTGAAAGAAACAAAGTCGAAGATGATATTTCTACATTGGCAATAAAAGAAGAAGGAATATACACAGGAATAATAATGAGTGAATTAATGCATCTTGGATATCATATTGGAACCTTTGGATGCACTAGAGGTTGGTACAACAATGAGCAGGGCAATAAAAAATATTTTAAAAAACTTTTGTTAGAAAATTACAGTGAAGAACTTGATTCAATACTAGGAAAATATAAAGCATGGGATGAATTAGAATACTTTCCTTGCTGTTCTGTTGCTTTTGGTCCTGAACTAGATAATGATCCTCAAATGGTCAATAAGCCTGGAATTGCAAAGAGATTCGCACAATGGAAAAATTATTATTACGTGCCTAATAGAAAAAATCCAATGCCTGTTGACATCAGCATTATTAAAAATTAAAGTTTCCCAAAACCCCAACGTCTTTCTTCACACCACCAACACTTGCCACAATGTGGAGTCACTGATGGATCAAGTTCTGTTTCTTCACATGTCCTTGTTACATTAAATAATGTGTCCATTAAACCAAACTTTTTATAAAGTTCAGCAACACCTTTCTTATCAATGTTTACAAGTATTCTACCAAATGATGTATCTTTTAATTCTTGTTCTCTATCTCTGCCTGGAGTTGGTTCATCATGTGAATCATCTGGTGACCATTGTTTGTATACTTCTAAAGGTGGATTAGCAGTAACACCACTAAACTTGCAGTCAATTATATTTTTCTTTTTAAGATCTTCTTGTAGTTCTTCCATGCGTTCGTTATAATCAGCACCATTTGAATGTATTGTAAAATGTTCTTTGTGCCATTGGACTGTTGGAAAATGTTCTTTTAACCACCATTTGACCTTTGAAGCAAACCAAAGATTATAAGGCTTAAAACTATGAATAACTGTAAATGGTATAAGAGTACAGTCTGGTCTTTCTTCATGTATGTATTTGCATAATAAGTAGGCTACAATGGCTGAATCAAGACCTCCGCTTAACTTTATACCAATCTTTGTTTGACTAGGATCTACGTTAATTTTAATGGTATCTTGTGATGTTTTTACAATCATTTTTGCCTCTTTTTAGTATTTATTAAAGCTAATGCACATAATCATTAACATAACTTTAATTATTAAACAGGTATGTTTGAGATTGCGGATTTATCATTAAATATTATAGTAGGGAGAACATAGTGGATAAAATTATTCTAACAGATATAGATGGAGTTGTCTTCGACTGGCACACAGCATTTGTGAAGTGGATGGAACTTCAAGGTTATGCATCAACTGGAGTGATTCATCATGATGCAGAGATACAAAACGAGTTTGGTATTTCATTACAGGAAGCAACTGTAAAAAGAGAAGAATTCAATGCTTCGATGGCTTGTTCTGTTTTACAACCAATGAGACAATCAGAAGAATACATTAAAAAACTTCACGAAGAAGGTTTTCATTTCATTGCGATTACTTCATTGAGTGATAAGCCAATTGCACAATATTATCGTTATCTCAACATTGAAGATTATTTTGAAACAGAAACGTTTGTTGACGTAAGATGTTTACCAGCTGGTGCACCTAAACTAGAAGCAATGATGGATTTTGAAAACACAGGATTGATATACATCGACGACCGTATTTCTAACTTAGAAGATGCAATGAAAGTTGGTTTAAAACCTGTGCTAATGAAACATGCTTACAATATTCACTACGCAAATAAGACTGTACATCAAGTAGCTAATTGGAAAGACATATACGATTACGTTACTGAAACATATAAAAATTCCAAATAAATACTTAAAATGTTCAAAGGCAAGTATTCAAATTCTATATCTCACGACATCATGGTAAGCGACAGCTATCGTATGGAAACATATTATAAAGCAATCAAAAACAAGGTATCTAAAGGAGATGTTGTTGTTGATTTTGGTGCTGGTTCAGGTGTGCTTGGTTTAATGGCGGCATATTGTGGTGCTAAAAAAGTATATGCAATTGAAGAAGATCCAGTTGTTATAGAGCAACTAAAACACAATGTAAAGCTGAACAAAATGGAAAAAATTGTAGAATTTTATTTAGGATCAAGCGAATCATTTATCAAAGAAAAATCTAATCTAAAAGTTGATTTAATTGTATCTGAATGCATTGGTGATCATTTATTTGAAAGCAGAATGTTGTATGACTTTTTAGATTTTGCTGACAAATTCAAAGTCAAAAAACAGATACCTGAAAAGTTTGAATTGTTTGTTCACGGTGCATATATTAAACCTAAAAAGAAAAAAGTAAAGTTACCTATTAAACTTGATATATCAAAAGAATTATTACCAAATGAACTGCTTGATACTGCATACTTTGTTAACAACAGCGACATATCAGAATACTATTACAAATTCATTAGTTCAAAAAAAGAACACAAGTTATTTGAGTTTGAAAAAATTAGTGATATGAATATTGATAGAGGATATATCAAGTCTTGTGTTAAATTTAAGAACAATCCAACAGTCAATGACAATGCAATGATGTATTTCAAAGTTACCTTGGATAAAGATATTGTAATGACCAATCATCCTAATAGACCAAACACAGGATCACATAGTTACTATCAAAGAATAATAAACTTACAGAATGTAAATAGTAATCATATAGAGTTTAAAATTGATGTGTTAAAAAATACATCTGGATTAGAAGACAGTCCATTTCCAAATTTATTCGTAGGAGAATGTAATGAAAAAAGTATCTAATTGGTGTAATGCTGGAACATCACATGTATGGTTACGTAATGACAATTCAGTCATGCCTTGTTGTTCATTAAAAACAAATACATGGAACAAAACTATTTTTAAGTTAGATGAAAAGTCCGACTTTAGAAAAGTAATGGCTAGTGACCAATGGAAAAAATCTTTTGGATATTTAAAATTTAGACAACTACCAGGTGGTGAATGTGAACAATGTCTTTCACAGGATCGATTTTTAACAGATGATGATGAATCAAGATCAGTGAGACACAAAATCAATGATTGGGCAAACAAAAAAATGATTGGTGCAAGAGCAAAAAAAGGCAGTCAAACTCCTTTCTTTCTTAAAATTGATTTTTCAAACAAATGCAATTTAAAATGTGTGATGTGTAGCAGTCGAAGATCAACTGGTTGGGTTAAGGACGAACAACGATTGGCAGAAATGGGTATCGTTGATCCTAACAATATTAAATCATATGAAAAATTAGCAGACAAATGGTGGCTCAATAACGAGGAGGAATGGTGGAGAACTGTAAACAAAATAGAAATATCAGGTGGTGAACCTTTCTATGAACCAATGCTATTTGAATTCCTTGAGTTTTTAATAAGCATAGAAAAACAAAACGTTTCTCTTACAATCATAACTAATCTTACTTTATATAACAAAGAGATTGATAAAATTTTAAATAAATTTTCTAATGTTGAGCTTCTATGTAGTGTTGATGGTTGGCAAGAAGATGTTTATCAATATGCAAGAGGAGGTATATACACTCTTGCAACTGTAAAAGAAAACATAAAAAGTTTATCAAAAGTGGCAAGAAAATTAAGTATAGTAGACACACTACATTGTATCACATATGATCAAGCACCTTTGGGTGTACAATGGATTAATGATCAAGGATTCAAAAACGTTTGGCATAATTTAAACTTTGTTTACACACCAAGACATTTAGATGCTAGGTCAGTTGTTCCTGATGAGCTATTAAGAAAAAATGAATTAGTAAAAATGCCAAAAGGTGGAATTAAAAAAGATAAAGAACTTCAAATTAAATTTTACAATTGGGTAAATGCACTTGACAAAGTAAGAGGCTTAAACCTATTAGAAATTAAACCAGAGTTTACAGATTGGTTCAAAGAAATAGAGTCATGGGAAAAGTAATTGCAATTGATAACGATATTCAAAACCCTTATTCGTTTGAAGTAACTTGGGATTTAGGATTGAGATGTAACTATGATTGCACATATTGTCCTTCACACAGACATAACAATACATCATCACATGCAAGTTTAGAAACATTAATTAAAACAAGCAAGTTTGTTTTTGATTATAAAAAATTAATGCAATCACAAATGACTTTTAATCGAAAATGGAATATTGGATTCACTGGTGGTGAACCGACTAACAATCCAAACTTTTTAGAAATGTGTGAATACATACATTCACAAGATGACCCAGACATGTTAGTTGATGTTACAACGAATGGATCTTTTAGTCAAAAATATTGTGAAAAACTTATTGAAACCGTCGATTCTATTACAGTAAGTTATCATTGTGAAGCAAAACAAAAAGTAAAAGACAATGTTGTTAATAGAATATACCAAATAGCTGAATCAGGAATCAAATATAAAGTAAATTTGATGATTCATGCCAAGCCAGAATACTTTGACGAGTGTATGACGCTCGTTGATAGGTTTACAGACGATAATATCAAGTTTGTGCCACGTATTATAGGTGAAAGTTATGAAGATAGTAAGTATGTACACAGATATACTCCTGAACAACATGCATGGTTTAGAAACTATTGGGCAAATAAAAATAAAAAAGTAAGCAAACCAGATGCAAATAAAGATGCTGAATATGAATACAAAGATGATCAAAACAAAGTACAGGAAAAGAAAAAAGTTGTAGAACAACCTAAGAAAGAAAAAACAGTATCACAATTATTGCAAGAAGGTTTTGAAAAAGAACAAAAAGAAGATGAACCAAAAAAAGAACAGAAAGTAAACACTAGAAAAGCATTAGGAAGACCATGTTGTGGACAAAGAACTTTTTATACATTAGATGAATCAAATTATAAAAAAGATAATACTAAACTAGATACTAAAGATTGGAAAGCATCTGTGTTCGCTTGTTCAACAGAATACAAAGAATGGTCATGTATGATCAATTGGAACTGGTTACATATTGAACAAGAGTACAACAAAATTTTACACCATCAAACTTGCAGAGCAAATTTTGGAGGCAAAAAAGGTGAAATAGGAACAATTACTGAGTGTGATCAAATAATAAACAAACTAGAAAAACAGTTTGCTACAGGAACTATGCCAGTAATAACTTGCCCAAATAAAGTTTGTGGATGTGGATTATGTGTACCAAAAGCACAACATCACGATATAACTGAAGCTATGTTTAAAAAATCAGTAAAAAATCTTACTCCTGTAATAGGAGGCACAATGAATGTCTAAAGACTATCAAAAATTTATTGCTGAACATGGTAATTCTTTTTGTGCATTGCCTTTTACAGAAATATGTAATACAGCACAAGGACATGGTCAACTATGTTGTTTTTCTGATACAATAGATCAAGACATGTATAATAAAAATATTATGAATACATGGAAAGAAAATAAAGTATTAAAAAATGTAAGACACAAAATGTTAAACAATGAACCAATAAAAGAATGTCGTAGATGTTATCAGTATGAAAAAGATGGAGCATATTCTTTAAGCAAACGTCTTAATCAATCGATTGAGATAGAAAATAAATTTCCAGGAACAATACAAAAAATAAAAGAACAAGGTAAACTAACACTTAGAACTTTAGATTTAAAATTTGGTAACAAGTGTAATCTTGCTTGTATAATGTGTGACGGACATAGTTCTTCTTTGCACACAAAAGAAAAACAAAAATATCCTGTACCTAATGAACTAAAAGAGTTGATAGTATCAACAGGTGAAGACAATGATTTTGACAGAAACAATTTACAAGAATTATTAGAACAAGCACCAAACTTATTAAGATTAAAATTTACTGGTGGTGAACCAACGTTGCTAGATGGATTCAAAGAGTTTATACAAAAACTATCTGAAACATCTTATGCTAAAAACATTGAAGTTATTATTGTTACAAATGGTACAACTGATGTAACCAAATGGATACCTACTTTTAGCAAGTTTAAACTTGTAGAAATAAATTGGTCAACAGATGGAATAGGTAGTACGTTTGAATATATTAGATATCCAGGTAAATGGGAAAAAACAAAACAGATACAACAGAACTTTAATGAAACTATAAAACAATACAGTAACATAAAGTCAACATTAACTTCAGCCATACAACTTTTAAACATAGATCAACTACCAGAATTATTGCAGTATGGTAAAGAATATAACTTTACTAAATTTTCTCCTGTGTTAGTTATGTGGCCTGAAGCATTGAACATTGGTATTGTACCTAACGATATAAAAGAACAAGTGATAAAAGAATGTGAACAGTATATTGAATTGTACCCTCAAGTAAAAAGTTTTATAAACATCATAGAAAAGTCCTCAAGTAAACTTACATGGAATGATACTAAAAGGTTCTTAACATATTATGATCATGTAAGAAACTATTCAGCAAAAGAAATGTGTCCTATATATGATAAAATAGACAGCACTTTACAAGGGGCATAATTTTCCCCTTGTTTAGTGTATATTAATTCTGTCTGTGTGTGTAGAATAAACTAATCAATTTGACGCGATACCTTTTGATTTGCTTATAATTTTATTTATATAACGTGGAAAAAATATAAAAAGAACAATTTATATTTTTGGTAGCAGTGACGGGGATCGAACCCGTGATTCAAGCTACTGAGACCTACGTGTTACCACTACACTACACTGCATAATAGTATTTATAGGTTTCTATGTATATAAAAACACCGCTTTATATTATTTCTTAAATGGATTTAAACCGGCAATCTTGTTACCAATAGATTTAGTTCCGTCAGTTGCTTTTTTACCTGCTGACTTTACAGAATCTTTTGCTTTGTTGCCTAAGTTCTTTGCACCGTCAGTGACTGATTTAACAGAACCTTTTGCTTTGTCAGTTGCTGATTTGATTGATGATTTAACTTTGTCAAACATTTTCATATCTCTACTCCTTGTAAGCGACAAGTATTTATCCACAAAAAAGCGGGGACTGTTTCCAATCCCCGCCCAAAGTATTATTAATAGTGTTTGCCTAACTAATAAGTTAGCCTAAACTAACCTATTATGTTAATGCTTTATATTCAACTGTAACTACACCTGCACCACCAGTTGGTGTTGCCGCCGCCGCAGAACCGTCTAAGAATGCTAAAGTAATTGTAGCACCACCAGCCGTTGCTGTTGCGAAAGGTAAGTCAACTACGTATGAACCAGCAGTTTTGATGTCCGCGTCTGCGTCAGCTACAAGTGTTAATGAACCGTCACTAATTGTAACGTGATCCACTGAACCACCTGAGAAGCCTGTTGCTACGTGAACAGTAACTTTTGATACATAGTAAGTTGTTGAACCTGCATTTGGCATTGTGCCAATTGATACAGAGTTTGCACCTGAAGAAATAGCAGTTCTAATTGTTAAGTCATCAACAGATGAAACTGTATTATCTTCAACCCATTTCTTAGTAACAAGATCATCATCGCCAGATACGTTTGCTTCGTAACCATCGTAAGTTGTGATTACACCTGTACCTTTTGGTGTTAATGTTAAAGAAATGTTTGTGTCATCACCAGTTGCCGCAATTGATGGAGCTGAGCCAGTTGCTTTGTTTGTGATTGTAATTTCGTTTACAGCTGAAGCTGTTCTTTCGAAAATAGCAATCTCATTGTTAGAAGAATCGTTAATTTTAACTTTACCTTCTGAAGCACCGCCTGTACCACCTTTAATTACAACGTCACCTGATGCGTGAGCACCTGTACCGTTACCACCTTTAACGATAACATCACCAGCCGCCGCGCCTGAAGCCGCACCACCTGATACTGTTAAGTCTAAGTTATCATCAGCCATTACAAGTGAGTTACCACCTGAAGATTCGTTAATAACAACTGCACCATCACCTTGACCTTTAAGTACCAAGTCAATGTTTGCTGAGCCGTTATCTGGATCTGTAGCTTGTAACGTTACGTTTGATGCTGAGTTAGTCATCACTAATTTGATGTTGTCAGTTAATGTACCTGAAACTTCAATTGCTGATGTACCAGCCGCATCTCTTAATGCTGTTACGTATTCATATGAGTTTGCTGAACCGTTTGACATTAAGAATTTGTTCGCAGTTCCTACTGCTGATAAACCTGTACCACCGTTTGCTACCGGAGTAACACCTGTGATGTCTGCAGTCATATCAACTTTTGCGTATGCTAAAGAACCGCCTGAACCTACTTTAAGAACAGTTGAGTTTGCACCTTTTGCCAACTCTGAAACTGTACCGTCACCGTCTGTTGTGATGATAGAGCTTTGTGAGAAAGAAGAGATGTTTGTACCTAAACCACCGTTAGCCGCCGCAACAGTACCAGATAAATCTGATGCCGCTAAAGCAGATGCTGAGAAGTTAGTTCCGTCTGATCTTAAGTATTGACCTGATGAGCCTACAGTGATCTCGCCACCATCTGCTTCAACAAGTGAGTTGTTACCGTGACCTGAGATTGAAGTACCAAAGCCACCGTATGTTCTTCCAATTGCAGAACCGTTCCATGTACCAGCGGCAATTGTACCAAAACGCATAGTTGCGTCTGAAACAGATGCCTGGTTAGCTGAACCAGTTTTGAATGTGAAAGAGTCTGTTGAGTCATCAAAGTTAACAAATGCAAATTGATCTGTGTTTGCTGTGTTTGATCTTTTAATTTCAAGACCACCAGCTAAACCAGTTTCTTGTGATGTAGCACCACTGTTTACTTGCATAAATTTGTCTTCAGATGTAACTGTACCAACATCTAATGTGATAGATGTACCTGAAACAGTTAAGTTACCGTCAACAGTTAAGTTACCAGTAATTTGAGCGTCACCATCGATAGTCGCTGTTGAGCCTAAAGAACCAGTTGTGAAAGTAGTAATACCAGAGATTGAACCACCAGTTATTGCTACTGAGTTAGCCGCCTGTGTTGCAATTGTGCCTAAACCTAAAGAAGTTCTAGCAGTTGCACCAGTTTCAGCTACGAAGTTAGAGCCATTACCTACGATAAAAGCACCATCTGCCGGTGTTAAACCAGCAACATCAGATAATTGTGCATCAAACGCCTGAACATCTGTACCAATAGCCAAACCTAAGTTTGTTCTAGTTGAGTTAGAGTCAGAAAGTGTAATTACACCTGTGTCAGCCAATGTAGCATCACCTGACATAGCCGCGTCGATCCATACTGAGTTACCTGTGTCGTATAATAACATAGCACCATCTGCCGGAGCAGTGATGTTTGTGTCATTTAATTCAGCAAGTGTATCTTCTGAAGCAATTTGTGAATCCACGTATGCCTTTGTAGCGGCATCTTGTGCATTTGACGGATCAGCAACGTTAGTAATTGCCGCCGCACCTGCGTTTAGACCGTTGAATGTTGGTGTATCACCAGTTCCAAGACCTAATGAAGTTCTTGCTGTTGCGCCTGATTCTAATACGAAGTTAGAACCATCACCAATAATGATGTTGCCATCTGTTGGTGATAAAGCCGCGATGTCAGCCAATTGAGCATCATAAGCCTGTACGTGTGTACCAATTGTTAAACCTAAAGAAGCTCTAGCTGTTGCACCTGACTCCAACACAAAGTTTGAACCGTCACCAATGATAATGTTACCATCAGTTGGAGTTAAACCTGCGATGTCTGCCAATTGTGCGTCGTATGCCTGTACGTCTGAACCGATAGCAAGACCTAAGTTTGTTCTTGCATCAGAAGCCGAAGAAGCACCAGTACCACCGTGAGCTACACCAATGTCAGTACCATTCCAAACACCAGTTGCAATTGTGCCTAATGTTGTGATTGATGATTGACCTGTGTATGTTGTTTTGATTCTTAAAGTATCTGAGTTGATCTCTAAAGTTGAATCGTCAACGTTTACGCTCAGGTTGTTACCTGATTTAGTTAAACCGTCACCAGCTACAAGTTGACCTGCACCTGAGAACTGTGTGAAAGTTATTGAAGTTGAACCAACTGTGATATCATCGTCTGTTGAGATAATGAAACCAGAGTCAGCATTAGTTGAACCTTCTTCAACAAAGAAGAAAGCACCAGCAGTTACTTCTGAGTTCTCATCGAAATCAGTTGCTCTTGCCGGAGATGCACCCGCTACGTAGATACCGTTTTCAGATCCAGTTGTTTGGTTTTTAACCAAAACTCTGTCACCGTCTGCAAGTGTTACGCCGTCGATTGAGTCACCAACGTTTAAGTCAGATGCGATAGTTATGTTGCCAGTTGTAGCCGCACGTACAGAGTCTTTAACATCCAAACCCTGTTTAGTTGCATCAACATAAGATTTTGTTGCAACGTCTGTAGAGTTAGATGGTGAAGCCGCTCTGATTTGTGTTAATGTAGTGCCATCAGTTGTAAATTTGAAGAAAGAAGATGATGAATCGTATACCAATCTACCACCTGATTTACCAAATTGTACGTCTGAGCCAATACCAGCTAAACCGAAGTTTTTAATGTTAGCCATTATAAATTTCTCCCTTTAATAAGCTATATTGTATTTTAACGTATTTGTTGGGAGGGTCTGCCTCGTTGTTATAGTATTCCCGCCTTCGTTCGGTGCGGTTCAATTAATATTTATGATGTAGAACAGCAATTAAAATGCGTATATTAAATGCTGTTATAACATAACAGAAAAGGCTATGCAGAACATAGCCTTCTCAAATTCTAAGATTAGAGTAAAACAAATTTGACGCGATCCTCTTGATTACTGTAATCTCTCCCTAAAGATTAAACTTGCATAAAGAATTATGCATAGCATAGTATTTATAGAATTCTATAATATATTAAATTTAATTATATCTGCGACCTTTTCTAACTGCACAAACATAATCAATACCTTCTATTGTAAATTTTCTTGCTGACCACATATCTGATAATTTCATTTTGATATGCTCAAACATTTGATCTCCACAATCAAAACAAGTCATTACAATCATTCCTTGTGGATTACAAAAAGTTTTCCAATATTCTAACTGTTCTACATTCTTTTCAAATGTTGGTGCTACATCTACTAGACATAAATCAAAATTATATTTCCATTGATACTTGAAAGGACTAGTGTCAACAATCAATGAAACATTATTTCCACATGGATTTTTATTTGCTTCTTGTATATTTTTTATTAATAAATCAAAATTGTAATAACTGTGATACTCTTCTGGAAACTTTCTTAGAACTAATTTTTTCCAAGTTCCTGAATCATGATATTCGCCACGATCATCTGGTATATGATTCAGCAGGTTGTCTGTTGGAGTCTGTATTGCAAAAATTTGTGCATCTTTTAAAACGTCTGCTAGGTACTCAGACCAGCCTCCGTAGTATGTTCCAACATCTATTGCTGTTCGTACATCTAAATCTTTGTCTTTGAAATGTTGCAATGCTTTTTTAACAACTGCCAAAGGGCTTAGGTTATGTGGTTCTGGTTGCATAACATTATTTACTATTTTTTTATATTTGTAATCAAGTCATAAAAAAAGGGCCATGTTGCCATGACCCTTTTTAATATATTTTTAGCCTTATGCGATAGTGCCGTAATCGTAATTACCGCCATCGAATCTAACTGTATCCGCAACTGAACCGTAGTCCATGAAGTTGTGAAGAATACCAGCCGCCATACCAGCCTCACCTGCACCTAAGTTGTGCTGTGGGAAGTTGCCATGTGCTTCTGCTACAGAACCATAGTTATTTAGGTCTGTGTGTAATGGATCAAAAACTCTTCTAACATTCACTTGAATGTCTAAGTTTTTAACTCTTACATTGTTTAATGCTTTAAGGTTATAATATCTCATGTTTGCCATAATTAATATCCCCTTTCAATTACATTAAGTTCACTAATACTTCAATTACACCTGCTTCGCCGTCAAAATCTTCTAACGCTTTACCAATCATGTGACCAGTTCTTGCTTCACCTGCCATAGCATGACCTGCCATTGGAGATGTGCAAAGTAAATCACCTTTTTTGATTGCACCTGTTACTTTACATGGTACTCTGCCCATAAGTGCTACGTAAGGGTGTGTTGAATCATCACCTGCATCTTTGTTCATCATGAATGCTGGTGCTGAAGAAATAACTCCTGCTACTCTGTGATCGTACTCACCGTTTGCCATTGAAATTTCTTTATCGCCACCGAATACTACCACTGTACCTGCGTCGTACTGTGCGTCTGCTTCGTAACGTTCTGCCACGTCCGCATATCTTGCCGCTGTTGCTGTTAATGTTGCAACGTTGGCGTGGATGTTTGCGTATGAGTCAATTGTTACGTTACCTGATGTTGAACCATCTTCCGCTGATGTTGTAGCGAAAGCAAATTCATCTGCTGATTCGTCCCAAATGAATGAAACGTTTGCCGCTGAACCTCTGTTGATGAATAAACCAACGTCAGCCGCGTTAGCGCCAGATACACCTGAGTTTAATTCCATTAATGTATCTTTTACTGCTGTATTTGTAGTTTCTACTGAAGTAGTTGTACCTGTTACTGTTAAGTTACCTGAAATGAACACGTTTCTTAAACCTGCTGAAGATGAACCTAAGTCATATGTGTTATCAGTGTCCACTAAAAGTGAAGCGTTGATAGCCGTTGTACCTAAGTTTGCTAAAGTAGATTTCGCTAATTCATGACCACCTGCTGTTGAGGCATCATGTACGTGTACAGAGTTTCTAGTAGTGTTAACTGTTAACTCACCCGCTAAACCTGTGAATGAACCATGTTCTGCGGCAGTACCTCTACGTCTTTGAATTGCATAACTTGCCATTGTTAATTGCTCCTATATCGATATATTAACAATCTATTATAGATTGCTTATTGATTGTTTTGAACAGGCTCGCGTCTTTCCCATTCACGATTATTTACTTGCTTTTTGGTGAATATTAAATTATAATATAACTAGTTTTAACTGTATAAATATGTACAACAAGGTAAAAAATGCTAGGTTCAGGTGAAAGTATAAAGATAAGATTAGTATGGGATAATTGGACTGAAGATGGCCAACCTATGCCAAACGGACTGCATCCAAAGTATATCAAAGAATGGGATACTAAATGGAAGCATCGTTATGATATCAACGTACTTACTAGATTTATACCACTAGAAAGATATAACAAAGGATTTTTTCCACTATTATCAGCTCAAGCAGGCATACACGTACACAATATCACACCGCAGGATATTGCTGAAGATGTTGGTTGCTTAGATTGGTATGTAATGGAACCAAATCATATGGATGTGTCATTGTTGACAGAAAATATGTTTGGAAATATTAGTGAGTATTCACTTGATATGATCCGCAGAGGTGCTGTTAAACTTGTATTGTACTATGCCTACGAAGCTTTTCCAGTAAACCAAGTTAACTGGATCAACGTTATTGAACGAAGTCTTGGATGGTTAAAAATACCAAAAGAAAATTTTATATTGATATTTGGAGATCAAAAATTTGATAAGAATTATGCCAACTATATGAATTCTGGACAAGGTCCTTACTATCAATACTTCTTGCAAAATGTTTTTACATTTGACCACTTTGCTTGGGAGTTTTCAGATTATATCAAAAGCCAAGTTATAGGTAAACCAGAAGAATCAAAAGAGCTAGTACCAGCCACAGAAGAAACAAGAGATAGAATAAGACCTAAAAAGTTTTTGTGTTTAAATGGTGGTGGTCGTCCACACCGTAAATTTTTAATGACAGAATTTGCTCGTAATGATTTATTTAGACATGGCATTGTAAGTTACCTTAACAAGTTTGATATACCTTATCAACCTGAACAATTTTGTTATCAACCTGTAGTAAAAGGACAAGGTGATCAAAGACTTGTAGATATGTTAGAGTTTCATAAAAGTTATAAAATAAAAGAAATGAACCTTGATGTTGATGCAACACAAGATGCTTGGCATAACAGAGGCATGACTGCACAACACTACCTCGACACTTACTTTAATGTTACAACAGAGACATGGCCAGCAGAGCCGTCATTCTTTGTTACAGAAAAAATATATAAACCAATTATGAATTTACAACCGTTTATACTTTTAGGTCATCCGGGACTACTTGCATATCTAAAAGAAAATGGTTATGAAACATTTCCAGAATTCTTTGATGAACATTATGATAACATAGAAGATCATGGTCACAGATTTTATAGTGTTATGCAAAATATCATTAGAGTGTCATCTATGCCTCAAGAAGAGTTACATGGATTATATAAACGTGTATGGCCAAAACTTTTACACAATAGACAAAAACTTTTGGACCACAGTCACACAGAATACTGGAGAGAACTTATTAAGACTATGAAAGAAATTAAATGATCAACAAAACATTTGATGAATTTTGGGCTGAAGAAGAAGCAATCTTAAAAATTAGTTTAGAAGTTTCACGAAGGAACAAAGCAGAAAGGCTCAACAAAGCACCAGGTAGAGAATTAATTGATGTTGTTGAAGGTCGTAGACAAAAGAAAAAAGAGAAACACATGGCAAAAAGAAAAGGAAGAATTGATCATAGAACCAACAAGCCAGGTAAAAGAAAATAATGAAAGTTTGTATAATATTTGGACATCATAACATAAAAGACAGTTTTAATGCGGCTATTAGAGATACGTTTATTGATGAAGCAACCAAACACGGACACGAAATAGATTTAATTAATTTGTTTGAAGAAAAAGAACAATTACCATTTTATAACGCAAGTATCAATCCGCCACCACAATTAGTTTTAGATTATAGAAAAAGATTAGAAAACAGTGATGTTATGTTTCTTATTGGTTCATGTCATAATTTAAGGATGCCATCTATATTAGAAAATTGGGTTGATTGGGTGTTGCACCCTAAATGGTTTTTTAGTTACAGAGCATTAGTTCCAGGTAATAAATACTTTAAAAACTACGGTTATCCTGTTCCAGGAGCAATGAATGGCAAGTTAGGATTAATATCAATTACATATGGTGGTCCTATGATAACCTATTTTAATTTTAGTTTATTTGATAATATTCCTTATAGAAGGATAAAGAAAGCAGTTTTTAATTTAGGTGGCATGGTTACAAAGTACATAAGATTTTATTCTGTGTTACCTGGTATGGAACAAAAAGATTTTGATAAGCATATGAATAGAGTAAGAAAACTTGCTAGGAGTTTA
>CEWK01132682.1_pt1 | contig 19357 bp, 17 predicted proteins | sample 531431 | NCBI WGS metagenome assembly CEWK01 (sample SAMEA2623059, study PRJEB7988) | marine metagenome | isolation source: saline water (ENVO:00002010), including
CACTGCAAAATCTGAGAAAAATCTTTTTGAATCCCCGAGGTCTCTGTATCGTAAAAGATCAGATTTGCTTGCAATGCTCTAAGGCCTAACTTCTAGAAATTTGAGATGATTCCACCTGATCATCCTGAACTGCATGTTTGCCAAGCTCATATCGAGCAACCGCTCTTCTGTGAACCTCATCCGGTCCATCAGCCAAGCGAAGGGTTCTCATCCCAGCGTACATTCTTGAAAGTGGGAAAACTTGAGAAACACCAGCTCCGCCATGAATTTGAATTGCACGATCAATGATCTTGCAAACAATATTAGGAACCGCCACTTTAATTTGAGCAATCTCACTAGCCGCAACCTTGTTGCCGACGGTATCCATCATATGAGCAGCTTGAAGAGTTAATAATCGAGCCATATTCAACTCAATTCTTGAATCAGCTATCACATCAAAGTTTCCACCAAGTTGAGCGATGGGTTTACCAAATGCTACACGGGTTTGGCCACGTCGACACATCATCTCGATAACTCGCTCACCCATGCCTATGGCCCTCATACAATGATGAATTCGACCTGGTCCAAGTCTGCCTTGAGCAATTTCAAAACCCCTTCCTTCACCCAAAAGCATGTTTTCTTTAGGGACCCTAACATTATCAAATTTTAGGTGGGCATGACCATGCGGAGCATCATCCCAGCCAAAAACATGCATCATTTTACGAGTTTCAATGCCTGGAGTATCTGTAGGTACCAATATCATTGAATGTCGCTTATGTCTTGGTGAATCTGGATCTTGATCGGTGACACACATAAAAATAATGATCTTGCATCTTGGATCTCCAGCACCGGAGGTCCACCACTTTTCACCATTAATCACATACTCGTCCCCATCAAGCACTGCAGTAGCCGCCATGTTGGTGGCATCGGATGAAGCAACACCTGGCTCAGTCATTCCAAAAGCTGACCTAATTTCTCCATTTAACAAAGGCGTTAACCAATCATCTTTTTGAGCCTCACTTCCATATCTAACCAAAACCTCCATGTTTCCTGTATCGGGTGCTGAACAATTAAAAACTTCAGATGCAATTCCAGATCGACCCATTTGTTCTGCTAAATGTGCGTACTCAAAATTAGTCAGCCCAGCTCCAAGCTCACTTTCAGGAAGAAAGAGATTCCACAGTCCAGCTTTTTTTGCCTTCTCTTTCATTTCTTCAATGATGGGTGGGATGCACCATCTACCTCCCTCTTCTACCTGCTGTTCATAGAGAGATTCATTGGGAATTATTTCCTTGTTAATAAATTCAGTAACCTGATCTAATAAAGATTGAGTTTTTTTGCTAAGTTCAAATTTCATTTTTTTTCCTGGTTATAGTAATAATATCATTCATCAAAGGCTTGTTGACTCATGGACGAACAAATTTCATTAAATTCTTTGATGGTATCAGAAATGATTTCTTTTACAGGCTTCATGCTGCCGATTAATCCAACTGATTGGCCTGAAAGTGCAGGAGCTGCATTCATGTTACCTCCGAAATATAAATCCTGAATATTCATCATTGCACTCATGTCCATCTCACCTGATTCATAAATAGGTTGGGTGTAATCTGTTTTCAGTGCTCGAATACAAGGCTTACCTTTTTTATTTAATATCCAAGTGCCCTGCTCGTCAGAATCAATAATGTAGTTTTTAAAATTTTCATGCACTGGGCTTTCTTTGCAGGAAACAAACCGAGTACCCATTTGAATGCCTTCTGCACCTGCTGCAAATGCAGCTGCCATTCCACGTCCATCCACAATCCCTCCAGCAGCAATAATGGGCAGATCAGTGATGTTTCTTATGGCTTGAATTAATACAAAAAGACCAACTTCTTCAGGACTCTTAAAACCACCGCCTTCGGTTCCCTCTACAACCAATCCATCAACACCTGCATCGACGGCTTTTTTTGCCCCTGCGACATTAGGAACAGCATGAAAGACTTTAATCCCTGCATCTTTGAGGATATGAATGTACTTTGCTGGATCGCCTGCAGAAGTGGTAACAAACTTAATACCAGCATTTAAAACAACATCAATCATTGATTCATCTTTTAAGAAAAGAAGTGGTAAATTTACTCCAAAAGGCTTATCTGTTAAGTCAGCCATTGCCATGATTTCATTCTTGCAGTTTTCAACTTCGCCTGAGGAGGTTTCAATAATGCCAAATCCACCAGCATTCGATACTGCTGAAGCAAGTTTACTTCTTGCAATCCACCCCATTGGAGCTTGAATAATTGGATATTTTGAGCCTAGGATCTGAGTTACTCTATTCATAGTATTTTAGGAAGTATTGGCAAATAGTATGTAACTATATTTAGACCCTAACAATCCTTTATTTCTATTATACAAATTGCTAAGATGACTTTATAAGTTTGATGAATAACATAGTCTCAATAATTAATCCCTAACACTAGTCCATAATGAAAATTAGCTCCTTTGATTTGAATCTTTTCGTGATCATGAATGCTATTTATACAGAGGGAAGTTTGACCAAGGCAGCTGAGGTTGTTGGAATCACTCAACCTGCGGTTTCAAATGCACTTGCTAGACTTAGAGAAAGATTTAATGACGACTTATTTGTTAGAACAGGGACAGGAATGGTTCCAACGCATAAAACCGAACACATGATTAATGATGTTCAGCACGCCTTGAGTCTGATGCAAAAAAGCGTGAATGAGCCTGATGAATTTGATCCAAATACTTCTCAACGCACTTTTAGAATTTCTCTTGGTGATATTTCTGAAGGTAGAATACTGCCTTTTCTATTGGAAAGGATTAATAAAACTGCACCAAAAATTGCAATTGAAAGTTTTTTCACGACACGTGAAGATTTAGTTCATGCACTTGCCACTAACGAACTCAACTTTGCAATTGATCCCGTAATCCCTAGATCAAAAGATGTGCTTTCAAAAAAAGTCTTTGAAGATAGATTTGTTTGTGCGCACAGAGCCAACCATCCTCTCACAAAGTTGCCTAATTTTGATATGGATGCGTTGCTTGCTCAGAAATTTATTAACATATCTAATCGCAAAAGAGGACCAGCCCTAATTGATGTTGAATTATCCAAGATACAACTGCAACGTGAGGTTGCGCTTCGAGCACAACACTTTCTAGTGACTCCAGAAATTGTTCGATCAACCGATCTAGTTTTGGTCTGCTCGCAAAGTTTCGCTAAAAAACATGGACTTCAATTTGAGGAACTACCTCTCGATGTTCCGCCCGTTGAACAATACCTAATTTGGCATAGTAGTGATGATAATGACGGTTCTCACATATGGATGAGAGAACTAATCACTGAATCTTTTGATGCCGCGAAAACAACTTAATTTTTTTTAGCAATACCGTAATAATTAAAACTAGCTATTTTGGGTCCCTTAATGTATTTCTTTTGCAATTGATCAAACTTAAAGCCTGCTCTTAGAATCATATCTTCAGTATTACGATTTATGTTGCAGCCCCCAGCCAATTTACTCCAAACAGGATTTATTCTATGTTGCCATCTGCGTACCGACTCATCTGGAGAAATGCCGTGCTCAGTAAAAAATAACCTACCGTTAGATTTCAAAACTCTTTTAATTTCTTTAAGTGCTTTAATCGGATCAGGGATGGTGCATAAGCTGTAGCCAACGACAACTGAATCAAAGGCATTATCTTCAAAAGCAATCTCTTCAGCAGAACCTTCCATAACCTCAACCGGTATATTCATCTCAAGAATTCTTTTATTAGCTATTTCAAGAGAGCTAATTGCTGGATCAATACCTTTTACTGACGTAACTTTTTCAAAATCATAAAACTCAAAATTTAAACCCGTACCAACCCCTATCTCTAAAACCTCTCCAGATGCATGAGGAAATATCTGTGCACGCTTTTTTTGAAATCCTTCTTGCGAACAAACACAATCAAGACATTTGGGGAGAATGTATGTTTCGTAAAAACTCATCCGCCGCTTAAATCATGACCTGATCTTGCAACCAATCCTCCATCGCAAGTAATCGTTTCACCAACGGTAAAAGCTCCTGCTCTGGAACACAAAAATATTGTTAATCCAGCAATATCCTCTGGCGTACCTACTCTGCTTCTAGGGTTTGCTTTCGCAATGCCTGAATAATCATGCCCAACTGCAGGCCCTAGCATATTGCTTGGAAACGGACCTGGAGCAATTGCATTCACAATGACATCTTCTTTAACTAATTTTGCTGAAAGCACTCTTGTTAAATGATGCACCGCTGCTTTTGAGGGCCCATAGGGATAGGTTTCAAATACTGGAGTGTTAATGCCATCAATTGATCCCACATTGATAATTCTTGAGGGGTCGTCATTATCCGCATTAACCCTTAGAAGCGGCAAGAGTTGTTGAGTGACAAAAAATAAGCTTTTTACATTCAAATCCATCACACGATCCCACCCTTCTTCAGAGAATGTATCCAGAGGTTCTGCCCATGCAGCGCCAGCATTATTAATTAAAAAATCTACTGAAGATTCCCTTGTTTTTAATTCATCTGCAAACTCAATAATTCCACCATGAGAGCTTAAATCTGAGGGTATCGCAATACACTCCTGTCCGTATTGATCAGAGAGTTCTTTAGCCTTATCAATTAATGGTCTTGCTTTTCTAGCAGTTATATAAACCTTAACCCCGTTAGCTAAAAAGCCAGCGGTAATCATCTCACCTATGCCCCTTGACCCACCAGTAACAACGGCTGTTTTGCCCTCAATACTAAATAATTGATCTAATTTCATTGTGTTCCTTATTATGTTTCCTGTTGAATCTAATATTAATTCTTTGTATTTGCAATTAAAATGCTCAGATGTTGCTGCTACATAATTTTATTATCCTTTGTTTTGGATTGACTATTCTTATTTGGGGTGCGGGTAGGTTTGTGGCTCAATCATCAATCATTGCAAAAAGAATTGGTGTCAGCGATTTAATCATTGGATTGACTCTGGTTGCATTTGGTACCTCAGCTCCTGAGATCTTCATTGGCATCTCGGGTATTTTTAATGAAAGTGCTGCTTTATCACTTGGCACAGTCATGGGATCGAACATTTCAAATATTGCTTTAATATTTGGTGTAGCTTGCTTTTCTCTTAGGAAACAAATTACTGACTCTCTGATCAACCTTCTGCCATTTGTAATTTCAGTTGTATGGTTAGGAATTGCATTATTTAATGGAAAAATAAATCATATTGAAGCAATTTTTTTTATTGGGATATTAGGTCTCTTCCTTTTCACTCTTTTTAAATCCAATGATTTAAATGAAGAAAATATTCAAAATCAGGCTAGCAGTATATTTAAAGATATCTTTTGGCTGTCAATTGGATTAATTGGATTAATTTTTGGATCACATCTTTCTGTTACACATGCTGAGAATATTGCTGTAATTTTAGGGGTCCCTGAAATGATTATTGGCTTAACAATCCTTGCCCTAGGTACAAGCCTTCCAGAGTTAGCTGCAAGTGTTGCAGCTTTAGTAAAAAAGAAAGCTCAGATGGTGGTTGGTAACATCATCGGTTCAAATATATTCAATCTAGTATTTGTGGTTCCAATGATTGGATTCTTTTCTACATTAACCCTAGAAGATACTATCTTTGTAAGAGATTTTCTGGTTTTAGCTCTACTTAGCACAGTATTTTTAGCAGCAATTATGGTACTTAAATTTACTTCCTTTAAGGGATGGATAATGAAGTTCTTTGGTTTAACTTTCGTTTGTAGCTACATCGCCTACATCATGCTTCTTAGCGGGCTGATTTAAGGTCCTCAAATAGATCATAAAAAATATTGAAATAAAGAAAGTTGTTACCTCAAAAATAAAAAAGATATTTAAAAAACCTGGTGCTGTAGGTATTAAAGATAAAAGATAACGGCCGGCTGCAATTGAGAATGTTAAAAAGGCTAGTATAAATAGCGCTTTATTGGCTAAGTATTTACTAAAAAGCCCAAGCAAACAAAATATTCCTACCATCAAGTTTATTCCTCCGTACAATCCTGCTACCTCAGAGTAGCCTATCGGTGCTGATACGCTCAGACCAACAGCCAACATAAAAGAAGGGAGATCAAATTCTAAAATTTCTCTAACAGGTTCAACAACAGCCCAGGCACCTATTCCAAAATAAAGAACAAAATATAAAAATAAGTAAATTCTTAAAAGCCAGATCATTCTCTAAAAAATCTCATTTTTTCGCTTATTATGAGCTCTTCTCACAAGGATTATTCCAATTATAGTAATTATAAAGAAGGTTACATTAATTGTATGGATACCTATGGTAAAAAATGAAATAAATAGAGTTAATGTCCATGCACTATACGCGACGAAGATTGGCCAAATAGGTGAGGTAGGATTTCTTCCAGAGAAATACCTTACAACAAAGTAAAGTAATGTTATATAAAAAGCTGGCATCACGGTTCTATGCCTAAATTCATTAAGTATTTCTGGATTAAAGTTGATGGCAAAATAAGGCACATCAAAAAGATCATAAAAGAATATCAAACCAACCGCTTGTACTGCAATCCAAAGGGAAGCAAATATTAAAAAGATGTTTGTAAGCCTATCCATAATTCAAACCACTCTTGTAAAATACTACTTTTTACAGCGAAATTGTGCTTATGAATAACCAATTTAGTGGAAGAATAGAAAATCCTCAAGTTATTGAGGAACTCATTGCAGATAAAAATTCAAATAAATTATTTGTTTTTGGAGCAAATTGGTGTCCGGATGCTATGAATTTACTGCAAAAACTTAACGATACAAGCACAAAAAAGATAATAGATAAACACTTTATTACTTACTTCATAGATGTTGAAAAGTATTCCATTAATATGGAAATTTATGAATCTTTTGGTTTAGATGCAATTGAAGGAATACCTAGAGTTTTTTTGGTAAGTAAAAGTGGTAAAGTCTTAAATTTAGAGACCAATGATAATTGGAGAGATTCAAGAAATATTCCTGATACAGAGTTTGTAAAGTACTTACAAAGCTTCAGCTTTGAATTATAAATTAACGTTAATCCTCAGCAGCTTCTCGTGTTACCCCGGTAAGTTTTGCCTGCGAAATTATGTAAGCTTGAATTTGGTTTGCCTGCTCAAGACTTAAAACATCTTTAAATGATGCCATTCCTTTTTCTGAATGCATACCTCCCAAGATAACTCCCAAGAAAGTTTTATGGCCGACCTCATCTAGGTACCTTAAGTCAGGAATAACACCACCTCCAATGACTCCTGCACCATGACAAAACTGGCAATGTTCATGATATTCATACTCGCCTCGGGCAATAGTGAGAGCATCTGTTGTCATTGAAGGTACTACCGGATTAACTCTTGCAATGGATTGAACTGGCGGACTCATCTCCTCTCCACCTAATTTAAAAACCAGCATGCGACCATTCTGTGCTGGATTTTTATTTGCAGATGGAAATGCTCCCGCTAAGGCATAAGCTCCTCCGTACCCGACTTGAATGGCAATATATTGCTCCTCATCAATCATGTACGTGATCGGTGGGGCAATGATTCCTTGACCAGTATCAACACTCCACAATATTTCTCCAGAGGCAGCATCAAAAGCAATAAATCTTCCATCAGACGTCCCCTGAAGTACCAAGTCTCCGGCAGTTGATAAAAGTCCTCCGCTCCAAGGTCTTTGATATTGCTCGCGCCAAACTTCTTCTTGAGCAATTGGATCCCACGCCAGCAAATATCCAACTGTAGCTTTATCAACCATAGCCAACTCATCTGGATTTTTAGGTAAATAAGTCATTTCAACCTGTTGACCTGTATTCCATGTCTTTCGATTGTATTCAAAGTCCTTATCATTACTATAAACAAAAAGCATTTCTTGAGCTGGAATGTAAACAAGCCCAGTATCAGGATTAAAAGCCATGGGTTGCCAATTATGACCTCCAAGTGGACCAGGAGTTGTTAATGCTGGAGTATTAAAATAATTGTTTGCAGGATTTTCAACTGGTCTTCCTGTCTCCATATCAACATGAGTTGCCCAGTTAATTGGCACATAATTTTCAGCTGATATTAATTCTCCATTCGTTCGATCAATCACATAAAAGAAACCGTTTTTTGGAGCCTGCATGATTACTTTTCGGATTTGGCCATTAATTTCAAGATCGGCAAGGATCATGTGTTGAGTGGCAGTGTAGTCCCAAGAATCTCCAGGCGTGGTCTGATAATGCCACTTATAATCTCCAGTATCAGGATCAAGGGCTACGATGGATGAGAGGTATAAATTATCTCCTCCTCCAGGACTTCTGACATATCTATTCCATGGCGAACCATTGCCCGTACCAATGTATAAAGTATCTAGAACTGGATCATAAGCCATAGAATCCCAAACAGTTCCTCCACCACCGTATTCCCACCATTTTCCACCAGACCAGGTTTTGGCAGCTATTTCCATTTCAGGAGATTCAAAAGGCTCATTAGGATTACCTGGAACAGTATAAAATCTCCACAATTCATCACCACTATCAACATCATAGGCAGTTACATAGCCTCTTACTCCAAACTCACCACCACCGTTACCAATAATCACATTACCCTTAACAATTCTTGGAGCTCCAGTGATCGTATATGGCCATGATTTATCTATTGTTAAAATGCTCCAATTTTCATTACCAGTATCTTTATCTAATGAAATTAATCTGCCATCTATCGTCCCAAAAAAGATAGAGTTTTCATAAAGAGCTACGCCTCTATTAACGACATCGCAGCAAGCATTATTTGCCCACGCACGTTCAACCTGTGGATCATGAGTCCAAAGCAAATCACCCGTTTTTGCATCCAGTGCATGCACTACACTCCATGGCGCTGTTATAAACATGACTCCATCTTTTACAATTGGAGTAGTTTCATGACCCCTATTTGTGCCGGTCTCAAAAGACCAAGATAATCCAATCTGATCTACGTTAGAAGTATTAATTTGATCTAATGGGCTGTGCCTTTCTTCCGCATAAGTTCTCCCATGCAATAACCACTCATTTGGACTGGCGTTAAAATCAACTAGTGGATTTTTTGAATCAACTGTCTCGCTACAGTTGAAAATTAAAAACAGTACTGGAAGGACAAGGAATTGATTTTTCATACAAAGATTCTAGCAAAAAAATCATTGTTATTTAATTTATGAAGATCTAATTATTTTGCTAATTTTTTTAATCTTGATGATAAAAGACTTAACTTTAAGTTATTTGCAGACCCAACTGATGAAGTATATGTTTTTGAAGACAAACTTTTATACTTATTTGGATTATTCTTTACAGACCTGTAAGCATCTCTAAAAGGAACGCCTTCCTGAACGAGCGCATTTACTTGGTCAGTCATTTGCATATCAGAATCAATCATCTCTGCAGCTCTCTTTTTATTGATTTTTAGCGATTTGATTAATGCAGGTGCCAGAGAAAATGAAGATTCGCTTACATTAAATGCATTAATGATTGCTCCTTTAGATATTTGTAAATCCCTGTGATAGCCGCTAGGAAGTGAAATTAAATTCTCTATTTCAGCATAATAACCTGCTAGTTTTGCATAATTCGCTCTCATTATCTCTACGGTATCGGGGTTTGACTTATTGGGCATAATAGAAGACCCAGTCGTAAATTCCTCGCCAATCTTAATTAAATCAAATTCAGTTGAAGTAAATAAGCTCAGATCCCATGATAATTTTCTTAAATCTAAAAAAGGTTGCTTCAAAGCACCTAAAATCTCTAAATCCATTTTGCCTCTGCTATTTTGAACATATAAAGCATTTACTTGAGGCCTTCTAAAGCCTAGCTTCTTTGTTGAAAGCTCCCTTTTGATGGGTAAATTAACTCCATAGCCAGCAGCTGTTCCAAGGGGATTAATATTAATCCAGTCTGAAATTGCATCCAATAACTCAACATCATCTAAAAATGCTTCCACATAAGAAGAAAACCATAACCCCCATGTTGATGGCATTGCTCTTTGCAGATGGGTATAACCAGGCATTGGTAAATATTCATTTTGCTTTGACTTGCTTAAAAGTTCTTTTGCAAGCTTCAGCACTAAATCTCTAATAATTTTTAAATAGTGTTGTTGATAAAGTCTAAGGGCAACCAGTACCTGATCATTTCTACTTCTTCCGGTATGTATCTTCTTGCCAACATCTCCAAGTTCTTTGATTAATAGATATTCAATAGCCGAGTGGCAGTCTTCAAATTTTTTATTAAGAGTTAGCTTGCCAGATAAAAAATTTTTTTTAATTTTCTTAAGCTCTCTTTTTAACAAAGAAGCTTCATTTCGTGTAAGTATTTTTATTGCAAGCAATTCCTCAGTGTGCGCAATGGATGCATCTACATCAAATATAAATATCTCATTATCAAGATTTATGTCTTCACCACTTAAAAAGGTGTCTACTTTTTGATTTATTTTTTGATTCTTAGAATTCCAAATTTTCATAGTTTCTATCTCTTTTATAGTCCTAACTTTTCATCAAAATTCATTACATTATTTAAATTTTGTATGGCTTGTGATGCTGCTCCTTTTAGTAGATTATCAATTGAACAACAAAAGCTTAATCGCTTTTTTGATTCATCAATATTAAATCCACCTATCACGGCATTGGGTGTGTTGATAACCTCTGATATTGAGGGGAATTCTTCTTTAATAACTATAAAAGAATGATCATCGTAAAAATCATCAAAGATATTCCTAGTCTCTTCTGAAGAAAATTGGCTCTTTAGAGAAAAATTTCCAGTTATCAGAATTCCTCTAAAGAAATCCGCTACATGGGGCATAAAGTTTATTTCCCTTTGCATATGAAAACTCACCTCTTTTTCATGAATATGATTATTAAGCGAATAGGGAATAATATTATTTTTTAATTTATCAGGATCATTTCTATCATTTGGAGATGCGCCCGCTCCACTGTATCCAGAAATCCCAAAAAAATTTACCTCTCCATCAATTAAGTTGTTTATGGGTGCAAGCATTAATTGCATTGCTGTTGCATAGCAACCTGGATTGCTTATCTTATTTCCACCAATGGCCTGAGTTAACTCAGGAATACTGTAGTGCCATTGATCATCAAAACGAAAATCAGCACTCAGATCAAGAATTATAGCTTGAGAGTTTTGTTTAGATATCTTGTCAGCCCATTTGGCGGCTTCATTGTTTGGAAGAGCTAAAATAACCGCATCTTCCTCAATAAACTCAGTAGTTTCATCAAGCGAAACATAAGTTTTTTTAAGCTTGCGCTCATTGATGATTATTTCCTCGCCTGCCACTGATGATGAAAATGCCTGTGAAAGTTCAAATTGCGGATGAAAATCAATAAGCTTGATAAGCTCTTTGCCAGTAAATCCTCTTCCTCCAATGATGCTAATTTTCTTTGACATGTTAATAACTTATTGTTTGCTGTTTTGATACTGCAAAATTAATGCACTCATTTAACTTACTGTAGTCATTAATTCCCATCCAGAAGATATCCCACTCTCCTGTTTTTTGATATCCATCTGCCATGGAAAGGTAGAATTTATTGATTGGATTATTTGATTTAGAGCGCCAAAAAATCTCAGGAAATTCTTTTTTCATTTCATGAAAAATTGCGGAGCCAATTCCCTCACCTTTAGCTTCAGCAATAACACCAAATTTATCCATGTAAGGAACTTTGTATTCCATAGAGACTGCAATTGCTGCTCGTTCACAGGTCGTCATAAATATTTTGTAATCGCCGTCATTAAAAAAAGATTTATTTAAAACACCATTAAATGAACTTTCTATGATGCTAAAAAATTTTTTTTGAATGCCCTGATCTTTGGGCTCAAAAATATCTATGCCATGGCCACGCTTAATCAGCGTCCCTGATCCAGAGTCAGTAAATAATTCTTTGGGCAGGTCAATGGGTTTTGTAATTGATACTGATGATGATCGAGGCAATAGATCTAGTAACTCCTTAATCTGTTTTAGTTTTAGTTGCATTCCAGAATGTAGCCAATCAGCATTTATCATTTCTTCATACTCAAGATCAAGATTAATCGATCGTATTAAGGATTCATTGTTATCATAGATTCCTCCTACTTGAGATAAAAATACAACTTTATAGGGCTTAATTTTCTCAACGAGGTTTATTGTGGCAACATCTGCATTGATATTAACCACCTCATTACTTTCAGTAATTCCTAACGGTGAAATCACTGGAATAAAGCCATCCTTAATAGCTTCATTGATGGAGTTAATATTTACTTTCTCAATGTCTCCAACGTAACCAAGTTCTTTTGATTTTTTTTTAGATTTAAATATTTCCTCTTTAAAACCAATTGCCAATGCTCCTTGCTCATTTAACCGTCTTACTAATAAAGAGTTAATATCACCAAAGACATTGATTGCTATATCTCTGACTGCTTCAGATGTGATTCTTTGACCATCAATAAATGAAAAGTCAATTTTTTTTGCATCGAGTTCCTTGGAAAGTCCAGGCCCTCCTCCATGAATAATGATTGGTCTTAACCCAACTTGATTTAAAAAAACTAGTGAAGAAATAAGATTATCAAGATCTTCTTCTACAACGGCACCACCAACTTTTATAACAGCAAATTGTTGTTCTGTTGAAGAGAATTTATTTATATATTTTTTGATTTCTTTTTCTGACCCAATTGCAGTCAAAAGTTTAATGATGGTATCTTTGATAAAGATATTTGAGGCTTTCGTCATTTTAAGAGCCCCTTATATATTTCAATTGATTCCTTAATCTGACTTAAATGGATAAATTCATTTGCTTGGTGTGCATTTTCAATATTTCCTGGTCCTATAACGATCGCACGATAGCCTGCTTCATTAAATAAAGATGCTTCGGTCCAGAAATTTACTGGGGATGATAATGACAAATTTAGTTTGTTTGCGAAAGATTTTAGATCATTGCTTGATCCTTGAGCTGGGAGACTAGGACCTGAAAATCCTCGAATAAACTCCTCCTCATTAGAATCATTTAAACCTAACTCAGCCGCTAATTTACTGGTGTCCTGATTTGGCAATGGTCTAAAACCTAGTTTCACTTCTGCAGACTCAGCAATGATATTGGGTTTGATGCCACCGTTGATATGACCAAGATTAAAAGCAAGGCCATGAAGGTTTTCATAAGACGTTTCTGCATGATCTTCAGCAACCTTTAACGCATTTTCTGACCAATGAACCAGTTTATGGATAGCACTGTCTTGGAGGCCTCGTTTCTCTGAACTGTGTCCAGCTTGACCCTTAAATTTTTTGGTACCAGTAAAGATTCCTCGGTGGCATGTAACTGCAAGATTATTTGTCGGCTCTGCGACTATAATGCCTTCATAGGGATGATCTACTTCTAAGAACTTTTTGATGCAAGTACTATTGCCTGCTTCCTCGTCGGTGTTAAATAAAATCGCATACTCAGAATCATAGGATTCAATCAATGATAAAAGTGCTGCTGCAGCTCCCTTGATATCACATGCTCCAAGTCCATGAAAAACATCATTGTCTTGGTGTAATTTAAAAGGATCTGTTTCCCAGCCATCTCCTGCTGGAACAGTATCTAAATGAACATTAATTAAATGCTTAGGATTGCCTTGCTGGATTAAGCAATTAAAAGAACCATTACCATGATCAGTAATGGATAAATTGTGACCAGCTATAGATTCCAAATAATCTAACAATCCGGATTCCGAAATTGCCCTTGGGGGATTTGAGGTATCAAATGAAACCAATTGTTTAAGATGATTGATGGCTGAATTAAATAGATCTTGCATGTCTTATTTATGAAGTTTTGCCCAAGTAGAAGTACTTTGACCTAAAAGTTTAATAAATCCCTTGGATTCATCATCTGACCATTTGGCTGACTGAGCATAAGTTCCTTCCGCACTAATAAGTATATTTTTTGAATCAACTGCAATTGCTTCAGCTTTGCCTGGCTCAAGTTGAATAATTACATCTCCGGTTACCTTTGTTTGCGATGAGTTTAGGTATGCTTCAAGATCTTCTCGCTGCGGATCAAAAAAGAAACCACGATAAACAAGGTTTACCCATTCTTGGCCAACCGTTGACTTAAAGTGATTCTGTTTATCGGTAAGAACACTTTCCTCTAAAGCTCCATGCGCAGTCATTAAAATAGAAATTCCTGGCGCTTCAAAAACAAATCTGCCCTTTAATCCTATGATGGTATCGCTGGCAAAAACACTCCTTCCAATGCCGTACTTACCCCCTATTTTATTTAGGTAGCGTAGCAACTCAGGTCCTTTGAATTTTGAACCGTTTATGGCAACAGGCTTTCCTTTATCGAATCTAATTGAAATCTTCTTCGTTCTTTTAGGATAATCTTCAGGCAAGTTACATAAGACATAACTCTGTGCTTTTGGAGCCTTCCAGACATCAATCTCTGATCCAGAAATAGTTGCTCCCATTAGATTTTCATTGATGCTGTATTTCTTATGAAGGCTTGAGACGCTAATCCCTTTTTGCTTCAGATAATTGATTTCATAGTCCCTGACACCATCAGTAATATTTTGAATATCTCTGATTGGAGTAATGATGTTGAATGAGCCTAAGGCATTAATGGAGGTATCAAACCTTACCTGATCATTTCCCATGCCAGTGCACCCATGAGCAATATATTTAGTATTAAGCTTTTTACATAATTTGATGGACTCACTAACTATTAAATATCTGTCCGAACATAAAACAGGATATCTATTTTGGTAAAGTGCGCCTGAAAAGATTAATGGAACCAAAACTTGATCCCAAAGCTTGGTTTCAACATTTACATTCATGTGCTTTTTGGCACCAAGTTGAATTGCTCTATTGGATAGATGTTTTTCCTCATTGATTGAAATACCTCCGGTATTGACAAATAAGGTATGCACTTCATAACCTTGCTCAATAAGGTAAGGGATACAGAAACTTGTATCTAAGCCTCCCGAAAATGCTAAAACTATTTTTTTCATAGATTTCCTCATAAGATTTTAGTTAAAAGAGACTTTTGCACATGTTTTCTATTCGCAGCCTCTTGGATGGCTACGCAATTAGAAGAATCCATGACCCCATCAGTTGCCTTTACATTTCTTCTTAAAGGCAGGCAATGACTAAAAAGAGCATTATTGGTTAGCTCCATTTTTTCTTCATCTACGATAAAGTGTTTGAAGTTTTTTCTAACCTCAAATTCATCTTTTGGATTTCCATAAAAATTTAGAGACCCCCAGCTTTTTGCATAAACAATATTGGCTCCATCATAGCCAGCATTAATATCATGAGCGATTTCAAAACTTTTGTTATTTTTGCTGCAGGCCTCTTGAGCATACTCAAGATATCGTCTATCCAGCAAGTAATCCTCAGAGGGGCAAAGAAGCTTCACATTCATTCCAAACTTACTTGCAATTAGAAGGCTGGAATTTGCTACAGCAGTATTTAGTGGTTTGGGATGATAAGTCCAGGTGAGCAAATAATCTTTTCCCTCAAGAGATCCTAACGATTCCTGAAGAGTCATTAAGTGTGCCAATTCCTGACAAGGATGCTCAATGGTTTCCATGTTAATTACTGGAACGGATGCATATTTTGCAAAACTTTTAATTACGTGATCAGTCCTGTCAATATTCCAGTCTACAAACTTTGGAAAAGCTCTGATGGCAATACAATCACAGTATTCAGAAAGGACTTGTGCAACTTCTTTGACATGCTCCTCAGGATCTTTATCCATAATGACTCCGTCTTCAAACTCAATAGGCCAAGCATCCTTACCAGGTTGTAAAATAATAGCAGTGCCTGACAGCTCGCTAATACCCACTTCAAAACTTGTCTTAGTTCTAAGTGATGGGTTAAAAAATAACATTGCAACTGATTTATTCTGAAGGGATGCTTGAAAAGGTGAAGCCTTAAGTTTTACAGCCCCATCAATAATTGCTTGCAAGTCATCCTTACTCCAGTCATTAGTCGAAATAAAGTGTCTAATATCATCCATATTTTTAAACCCTAAAAAACAAAAAACCCAGCATCAGCTGGGTTCTTTAACAAAAAAAATAGCCCAGCTATATTAGCTGTCTCCGTGTATTAATTTGATTAAAGAAATTCATATCCTTAATGATAAGCAAAATCGTAAATATGTAAATAGTTATATTGATTTGGAAATCAATGAAATTTTATTTAACTCTAAAAAACATAGTCCTAATGAAGGCAATGGTGCTCTGGACTAAGAATAAAATCAGAAAAGATAGGTAAATGTTTTTTTGTGAGAGCACATCGACAACCATCATTCCAGATAATATAAAATTTATTGCAAGGATTACCTGCTGTATTGCAACAATTATTATAGGAAAAAGATCTTGGTAGCCTTATTTTGAATCAAAATTTAAAGAACTTATATTCCCGAAAAAGCAAATCCTGGAGCCAAAAATACCCCAAAGGAACCAGGCCATGGTGATGCTGGAAGCGGTTGATTTTGTGACATGATTACACCAACTAGACCTGTTTTAGGGCTTACAAAAAAGTTAGTACCATAAAAACCACTCCAGAAAAAATCTTTATCTCTGTCTAAAAGGATAGTTTTTTTAGCATTTATCACAACGCCAACACCTAAACCAAAACCCATACCATCAACTTGACTTGATAAAACTCCTGACTGTATATGCGGATATGACATTAAAGAAATTGATTCGGATGACAAAATTCTTTTTCCATCGTAAATGCCACCATTCCAAAGCATTAAAGCAAATTTAATATAATCTTCTGCATTTGAAACAAGGCCACTACTTCCTGGTGTCCAATCTAATGGGTTGCTTCTTGGAGTTTCAATAAGTCTTAAATTGAAGGCACCATTTCGAGAATAAACTTCAGCTATTTTATTTTCTTTATTTTCTTGGCTTAAGAAATTAGTTTGAGTCATGTCTAAGGGCTTAAAGATTCTTTCTTCAAGAAATTGATCAAATGATTTTTGAGATGCTATTTCAATTATTCTGGCTAAAATATCTGTTGACCATCCGTAGCGCCAAATCTCTCCAGGTTGCTCAAAAAAAGGTAGTTGCAATATTTTGTTAACCCTATCTTCAAGACTACCTAGCCCCTTATAAATATCATTTTGTGCCCACAGTTTTGCAAGCTCCGATTGATCTTTGTTATCTAAAGAGTCGTTATAGCCAGCTCCAGAACTAAAAGTAAGTAAATCTAAAATGGTTATTGATCTTTTTAGAGGTTCTGTAACAAATTCATTATCCAGCATCTGATTATCAGGAAGGGCTACTCTAATTTTATTTGCTAAGGGTAAGTATTGCTCTATAGGATCATCAAGTTTTAGTTTACCCTCCTCAATTAAAATTAGTGTTGCGACTGCAGTTATAGGCTTAGTCATAGAGGCAATCCTAAATCTTGTATTAGTTTGCATTGGAATACGATTATCAATATCAGCCATACCTTTAGCTGTTGCATGAATTATTCGCCCATTCTTTGCAAAAATAGCCACGTAGCCTGCATCAGCCTTTCGAAGAATGTTTATATCAAAATAAAAATCAAGAGCTGCACGAGAAAACCACGAAAGGTTCTCTTGCTCTTTAATTTCAGCATTAGCGGAAGGTAATATTGGTAAGCTAACTCCAGGATTTAAATATGAGATTACAAAAATAAAAGAGGATAAGCTGATAAAAATAAAAAACCCAATAACAAACTTTTTCATTTTTTTATTATATTGGTAGGGATGGAGGGAGTCGAACCCCCACGCCTTGCGGCACTTGGTTCTAAGCCAAGCGTGTCTACCAGTTCCACCACATCCCCAAAACTGAAGGGGAATTATATTATAAAAACGAATAAGTACTAGAGAGAATTCAATCTTATGATCTAAAAGATTCCCAAAACAAATAAAGATACGATGAAAGCAATCACACCAATGATCAGCCAAAAATATAATTCTTTTTCATTGTTATATCGATAAGCATTCATTGCAAAGCCAAAGCAGATGATTGGACCCAAAATAAGGAAACCCCATCCAATTACCAACATAATTGGAATGACTGCTAACAATAAAAATATTTGCAATAAAACTCTGTTCATAGTTTTATATTATCAGAAATTAATTTTGATCAATCCAAATTGGTGAAGTCCACGCTCTTTCTTGAATGGATTTTGGAAACTGACTGTGGTCTTCACAAAAATCAGGATTTTGATTACAGAGTTGATGCGACCATCTACAGGTTGGTGCAGATATTACCCTTAAATAGTAATAGGCATCTTCATCTTCTTCAAAATTCTTATCTTCCCAAACCGAACAATAATTTTTCTTCTTAATACCGCTGACCATGCATGAAGTTTCATCCAATTGATATGAATCAGATAGATCAAGCACCTCGATAACTTCAGAATGAAGAGTTTGATCTCCATAAGAAGATTTGATGATCTGAATACTAGAAATATATTGATTATCATCACTTTGATCAGCTAAAGCAGAGATTAAAAAACTTGGTTTTGAGTTAATTTTGTTAAGTGTGCCGCCCATTGGAACACCATTTTGGTAAGCAGATGAAATAGCATTTTCTAGCTTACATGAGTCCTCATGGATTTCTTCACCGCCAAAAAATCTAATAATATACCTCGGGCCTGATGTGGCATAGGCTTCTTTTGACTTTAATGACTGGAAAATATTCTTTCTTGAATTATTTGTAGCCCAAACAACTGCCAAGCCACCTGGATTAAACTCAATATCATCGGGCAGCCCTTTTGGCAACTTTTTGCTGAGGGATTTTCCTGCTCCACCGTGTCCGGGCATAGAAACTTCATCTGTTGCACCTGGAATAGCGAGATGAGTATCAGTGCTGCCAATAAATCCAAATCTAAAAGGGTTTGTAGTATCATTTTTTAGTTCAAGGCCTCGATTCAAGCCATACCTTGCAAAACTTTCTTTGGGTATTTTCTTGTCACCTCCAGTAAATTTAGCAGCAAAGTCTGTATATTCTAGTAATTCAAAATCACAATAAGGATCATCTTCATCGAGGCACTCAGAGGCACCCTTATGCTGAAATATTTCTATTAATGGTTCTCGATCTGCTATGCGTTGATAATCCTCTGCATCAGGATCTTCAAACATTAATCCATTAGATAGGTTTGAATTGTGAGGAATAACAACATAATCACAATCTTTAGTACATTCACTATCAAGTTTATTCCATAGCTCTTCTCTTGAGGTTGCATCATAAAAGCTTACCGGGAGTTCAGGCACAGAGCTGTTTTCAAAAATTATGTTTCTATGGAGATTATTTCCAGAATATTTTGCTCCCGTCCATTCGTAACCTATGAAAGTAGTAAAATTGCATGGGGCATTATGCTTCTCAGCACTATTTATGATTTCTTGCCATGGAGTTCTAGTAGCTTCTTTGCAATTTTTTC
>CEWK01121036.1_pt1 | contig 19227 bp, 13 predicted proteins | sample 531431 | NCBI WGS metagenome assembly CEWK01 (sample SAMEA2623059, study PRJEB7988) | marine metagenome | isolation source: saline water (ENVO:00002010), including
GCAGCCTCGACAGGGCTGCATGATAGGCCACTACACCATCGGGGCTTGGAACCTTACGACACGGGTTCTCTTTTTCAACCTTTGAGAGGGTATTGTTCATCATCCTCCTGCCTCTTGGAGGGGTATGGAGGGACTGAAACTGGTCATTGACGTCATAGATAATGGCGGTCAGTGGACCCACAGGGAATGGAGAATGCTCAGGTATCTGGGAGTGGATACAAAGATTGTGCCCAATGATACTCCACTTTCAGATTTGCGGAAGGTCGACGGACTGATCCTGTCCGGAGGGGCTGCGAGAGTGGGGCTTACCGGACAACTCGGTAGATGCGGAGAATACCTCTCCCTAGATGTCCCGATTCTCGGAATATGCGCGGGTCATCAGTTCATGGCTGGACATTACGGCGGAAAGTCAGGCGAGGCCCCAAAACCAGAATTCGGTGCCGCCACCATCTCTCTTATCGGAGACGGAGGTGCCATATTCGCCGGCACTCCAGACAATCAGACGGTCTGGGAGAGCCACAATGACGAGGTCATCGAGGTCCCCGATGAATTCTCAATAACAGCCAGAAGCGAATCTTGTGAGGTTCAGGCAATGGAGAACTCCGCTGGTGATAGATTCGGACTCCAGTTCCATCCAGAAGTGAATGACTCCGAGTATGGACGAGTTATGTTCCAGAACTTCGTAGAAGTCTGTGAAAGGGCTAGAAGCACTTTCGGAGATATAGGACAGGTTGAAGAAGGACATTAAGGTCGGGCGGTCAATGGCGCCGGAGATAGAGTACCTTGTGAATCATAAGTGTCGGAAGTGTAATCGCACTGACAGAAGGTCCTGGAATCCATCAGAACCGCCACAGTGCAACCATTGCGACTCGAAAATGGACCCGCTAGAAATTCGGTACAAGTGCCTAAGATGTGGACATTTGACATGGATCGAGGCAGGTGCGACTGGAAAGTCGTGCCACAAGTGTGGATACAGGGTATTTGCTAAGCCCAGAAACCAAGGTAGGCCAATCAAGAAAATGAGGGCCATATAGAGCCTGAACTTTCTAGATATCCTCTATGGACCAGCTCAGCGCTTAATTCAAGACCCGGCTCTTCTACCAAGAACTATGCCCAGTTGGTTGGAGGTATTCTCACCGAGGACTTTCGATGACCTAGCCGTACCAAAAAGAATCAGTGACGCGCTTTCTGCATCGTCCTCAACTGCCGATCCCCCCCATCTGCTTCTAACAGGTCCTCCGGGGGTGGGTAAGACGGCCTCATGGAAGTTAGTTGCCCGCCAAATCCTTGGCCCGGGATGGAAAGCCACTACCCATGTTCTACAGTGCAGAGACCTTGCTCGGCAGTCAGGAGCAATGTCAAAGTTCGAGAACTTCCTAAGGCCAGGGGGATCAACAGATACTCTGGCCGGCAGAACAAGCCTTGACGCATTCGATAGAGGGATGGCTGTTCCATCCGACGTGGATAAGGCGCCAGCGGGCTTTGAGACTAAATCTGAACCAGGTACTATCCCAGTAAGCAGGCTAATCGTTCTGGAAGATGCAGATCATCTTGGCTCAATCAGGCAGGCCTACCTCCGTAGGATGATGGAGAAGGTCGGTAATGCCTCTAGGTTCATACTAGTGGCAAGGGCCCCTTCTCGCATTATTGACGCCCTAAGATCTAGAAGTAGGATGATTAGGATTCCTGCCACAGATAGAGAACAAATCATATTTACACTATCCTCTCTGTCTGAGAAATCCAACTCCAACGTCACACGCGAAGTCATTGAAGACATTGCCTACATTTGCGATGGAAACCTGAGAAAGGCAATATTCACTTTGGAAATGCTCGATTCCAGGGGTCTTGGAGCTGATAGATCGGCTGTCCACAAACTGGTCCAGGCAACAACTCTCCAGGCCGGCAGATACCTTGTTGAGCTAGCACTCAGAGGCAGAGTTGTTGAGTGGAAATGGGAAAACAAGGCAGGAAGGAGGAAGAGGACACTCGTCGGCGCTCTAGCAGAGATAGATCGTCTGATGAATGAACACGGATTAGATGCTGATGATGTCGTTCAACAGCTGCACGGAGTATTAGTGGGCAGGAGACTATCCATCCCGGATCCTCTGAGGGACAATCTTCTGGAGGCTCTCGCAGAGTGTGATACTAGCCTAAAGAAATCTATGCATGCCCGCATTCCGTTGGAGAAATTCCTGCACAGAACAGCCGAGGCAGGAGAGTTGCACGGTCTCGCATTCTCCTGATGAAATACAGGATCTCAGATGGCGGGCGCGGCAGGATTCGAACCCGCGGTCCCTGGCTTAGGAGGCCAGTGCATTATCCAGGCTATGCTACACGCCCGTCCCCCGCAAAGCCTACCCCTCAAGAAGTCTAGTGAAGAAAAACACCCCTTTGGGCCCCCTATCCTCCGATGCCATGAAGCACCATGTGCCACACGCTCACACATGGAAGGTCCGCTGTCCCCCTTACCTACTCCCTATGGGGAAGAGAGTGGGTTCGGGGCAAAGAATGAGCGAGCCCTATCAAGAATGATAGCCAGAAGAGATGCAGGAAGAAGATTTTGGACATGGCTATCCTCTATCCGTACTACTTCAGAAATCAGATTGACATTGCCGGCAATAGCAACCGTATCCTGCGCGGTTCTTCTCGTTGGATGGGAGCATTCTTCAATCGAGGTTAGCATCGGACTTTTCACAATAATTTCAATACTCTATATCCCTACCAACATGGCTTCTTGGTTCTCTTCTATGGTTGCCAGAGATAGACTTTCACTCACTGTAGAAGGACATAAGTCAAAAGGATCCTATCCTGGTTCTGAGAGGATAATAAGCACATTGAGGGACAGGGTGATCCGAGAGAGACTCAGGCTAATATCAGCCATTCTTGGGGCATCCTCGCTCTATGTAGTCCTCAGACTAAACCCAGGCACTGTTCTCGCACCGTCTCTAATGGCCTCTGGTGCTTTTTTTGGGACGGTATGCATCCTAAATTCGCTAAGGCTGGAGGGAAGTATGCCTATGAGATCTAATGATTTCACACTCCTCTCCCTTCATGCACCAACTCTGCATGACAGTATATTGAAATCAGTCCTTACCGACTCACTGAAGGCCCATTTAGATCCAGAGACCAGTGATCTGTGGGATGAATGGATGGATTCTCTGGAGTTCAGCGTCAGGACTGGCCAGACCCCCCGAACGGCAGTAGAGCACGTTCTACAGTCTATCCACTGGGAACAGAGAGGGATAATAGACAGGAACAGACTCATCTCAGAAGTAAAGACAGTTTTCAAAATCGCAGCCACTGACTCTCTTTTTGACAGCTCGAATAAATTCAACGCATCCTCTCTGAGCAAGCTCCTGGCCCATACTCGGGCATGGGAGCCCGGGCTATTCAGACTCTTAGATCGCCTACATGACTCCGTTGCTGGGCCACAAGGAGAAGATTTCGAAAAATGGAGATTAGATCTAGACCTCCCACCTAGATGCTCCGAAGGCCAGGGCGAGCTTTTTGTAATGCTTCACAATCACACAGGACAAGCCAGAACAGTTGAGCTTGACATAATTGTAGCAAAGGGAGAGCCGGCTTATCAGAGCCTTAGATTAAGCGCACCCACTACGCCCCATCCTAGCATGAGATCGGGTGATCAGGTTGATAAAATCAGCAAATTGGTTACAATGCTGGAAAGAGCTGTAGTCCTGTGGATAGGGATAGCTTGGCCAGACTCAGAATCAGGCCCCCACCCTGTACAGGTTACACTGAAGGGCGAGTCGGGAGAGACACTATCCTCGATGGTAGTCCAGACATCTCTCACAACCGGGGTGAATCCCGAGAGTGCCGCAGTTCGGATGACTGAGGCGTCTGAAGCAGTAAGGAGAATAGCAATACCACTCAGTGACAGGCAGATTTAGACCGTGAGCTTGGAGCGTCACGTTCATGATACCTCCCCTGTTGGCAAGCATCGATAGTGATGGAGTCGTGGGACGTCTTAGTACTCGGAGAAGGCCCAGCCGCACTCAGAGCCGCTATCGCGGCTTCAGACACAGGAGCAAGGCCTCTTTTGGTGAGTGGCTCTTCAGTGGGCGTTGCTTCAGGCTTCCCACCTATCTCTGGCTTCTCTGCCTCATTGAATGAAACGTCCCCCGCTGCTCACATAGAAGATACCATTTCAGCAGGTGGTGATCACACCGACAAGGATGCTGCAGCACGTATCTGTGGATTGGCCGTAGAGGCTCTATCCGAGCTAGAGAGGTGGGGACTCGTTTTGAGGAGATCAAAAGACGGCCTTCCTCACATGGCAGACATTTCGGGCCATTCGTTCCCTAGAGTAGCCGGATGTGGGGACAGCACCGTTAGAGAAGTGACTAGAACTCTCGAAGAACAGACAATGAAGAGAGGAATAAACAGAAAGTCTGACCTACTTCCTGTGGCCCTAGTTATGGATAACAACCAAGCCAGGGGAATTGTTGCATTAGACATAGAATCAGGAGAGTTAATTCCAATTCAGGCCAAGACAATCATAGTAGCGTCACAGGGTTATCAGGGAATTTGGAATACGCCTTCCCTTGGCCCCGGAAATGGGCTTGCAATTTCCAATGCAGCGGGAATACGACTCAAAGGAATGGCAAACGTTCCAATGCATGCCCTTACCATAGCAGGTACGGGAATGATCCTGCCCATGGACATTCTTGGCTCTGGAGGAAGAATTAGGAAAGAATCTGGAGAAGATGCCAGTCCTAATGATGTAATAGGAGGAGAACTATGTGTTCTCGATATGCGCTCCATGGAGAAATCAGCTAAAGGGTGGTTTGAGAATACCGAATCAAAGGTACTCGATAGGACTGGACTAAACGTCAGGAACGACGTTCTGCCCCTCTCGCCCATGATAATATCGACTACGGGCGGAATACCAGTCGATGATCATTGTAGAGCAATATTTGACTCTGGAAAAATGTGGTACACTGGCCTATATGCCGCCGGGCGTTCAGCATACACTGGAATGCACGGATCAACTCCTCTGCCGGGGAACCTAATCATGGAGGAGGTGGTAACAGGCATGGTTGCAGGAAAGCACGCCGCTGAATGGTCGAACAACTCTCAATTCGGGGGTCATGAAGCGATTCAGCAAGCAGTATCCTCATCTCAGAAGAAGATCGACCAGATGTTCTCTTCTGAAGGAAGCCCAGTGGGGCACGTGGCCAAGGCTCTGTCCTCTGCAATGAGGATAATTGATGGAAGCGGTGACCAAGCCTCAATGGCAGTGGCGCATGCCAGCATCAACGAAATATCGAGTCTTGGAATGAGAGTAACGGATCCATCGAGAAGAATGAACACAGAGTTAGTCACAGCTCTTCATGTGGAAGGATTACTTTCTCTTGCAAAGCTCATATCCTCCAACGAGGAAGAAGAATGACCGATGAAAAATCAATCTTCACTAGAATAATAGAGGGGGAGATTCCCTGCTTCAAGGTCTTTGAGAATGATTATGTATACTCCTTTTTAGACATTAACCCTGTATCTCGCGGGCACGTTCTCGTTATTCCTAAGGAACCAGCCCGATTCCTGCACGAGCTGTCTCCCAAGTCTTCTTCGGAGCTTGGCAAAGCTCTATCCATCATTTCTAAATCCATAATAGAAGTAACAGGAGCAAGTAGCTACAACATAATACAAAATAACGGATCCCAAGCTGGACAAACCGTTTTTCATGTTCATTTCCACATAATTCCAAGATATCCCGAGTCAACTCACAGCTTTGCCTGGAAAACGATGGAAATAGACCAAAAAGAAGCATCTGATCTGGCGGGAAAAATATTTGCTGGCATTCTATAGAATCGGTGCTTTCTCAACTGGTACCCCCTCCCGATAAAGCGTGCCAGACTCCTCTGAGGCTCCAGATATTGCCCCAGTTCTATCCAAAGGAGCACTTAGAATCAATCCGAAAAAACTCAGAAAGGTGCCTTGGAACCATTCAGGAGACCACCCTGGAAGTGACCTAGCATGGCCAATCATGAGATCCGCTGCATCATTGTCAAAGCACTATGTACTCAGATCAATCGAGGAGCAGGAACCGGTGAATGATGAGGGAGGAAGGATATACGCATCGATGCATATCAATGGTTTAATCGATCCTCTGGTGATAATCACCTCTCAAACCAAACGGACAATCACCATGGGAAGGCATGATTTGGCGACCATGCCTTTGATCGGTTGGTTTACCAGAAGGTTAGGAAATCAACCAATCATTAGAAGGGTTGAGAGAGACAAAGGAGTTTCAGATAATGAATTTGCAGAAATGATAAATCATAGGTCATTGTTGACGATGGCCCATTGCATATCCGGTGGTTACGCAGCAGTCGTGATGCCCGAGGGCAAATCTCACCAAGACTCAAGACTACATAAATTACGCACTGGTCCAATGAGATTTGCGATAAATGCATCAGAAATCGCACGTTCCAGAGGAGCCGTACAGCCAAAGATACAACCTGTAGGACTCCATTTTAGATGTCATCACTGGTTCAGGACAGATCTATTTGTTGAGTATCCTGAACCAATTGAGATCCCATTCCTCGAATCCCACGAGCATTCAGACAATCTCTTGGGAGGCACTTGGGTAGAACCACCAGAGACGTTGGTAAGGAGCTTGACAAAAGAACTAGAAGACGGCCTATCGAAAGTCTCTCCACAAGCCAAGGATTGGGAAACTTACAGGGCCTGGCATATTCTTGCACATATAGACTCCAGAAATTTGAATCATCCATTGAATTCATACTCAGAAGAGGTAATCCATTCAAGGAAATTCCGTAATCATCCATCAATAATCGAGGGTAGTGAGATCCTGACCGACGCAAAGATAGCAAGCTCTGTCCTTCATTCCAGACAATTAGATGGAAGGGCCCTCTCAGATAGTTTGGGCATTAAACAAAAATCCGAGCCATTAAAGGGAGTCTTGGGACTAGCTATGATGCTATTCGCGACACCACTCTCTTTCATCTCAACAGGCTTTCAAGCGACCCTTGCTTGGTATCTTGGGAATAATAGTGATGAGGGGATAGACGCCAGGACAACTCACCACTTCCTAGGGGTTTTCCTCTCAATAATGACAATTTGGCCGATATTGTCGATATTTACTAGTATCTATATCATCGATCTAATATCAATTGAAATGAATGTTTTCACGCTCCTTATCGGTTCCTTCGTAGCTTTCGTAGCGTTCCAATTATCAAATTTCATGTTTTTACTTGGCTATGACCTTTGGAATGACTTCACTATGTCTTTGAGAAGACAGAAATTAGCTAGGTCAGAAGAAGGAAAACAGCTTGTCAAATTAGTCAGAGGAATAGCATCCAAATTAGTGGCTCTCAAATAGGGTGTGCTCCTCGACAGTGTGTGAACAAACGAGATGCCACCCAGTCGATTAGGAACTGGCTTCAGAGCGAGAGACTGGAAGCCAGAGACGTCGAGGACCAACAGGCCCACCTGCACATGCACGTCAAGTACCCCCCAAGTAAGAGGGGACATCTGTTTAACGTGGTGATTCCCAAAAATAGAGATCTGATACTGGTCTATTCAGTTACCAGGGTGGATGAGGGCCAGCAGAACAAGATGAAGGAATACTCGGAGGCCAATCCAAATGAATGGAAGAAATGGCTACATGAAACACGCCTGGATCTGACCAGAGCGGATCTTGATTGGGTGTTACACGTCGGAAAAAATGTTGATGAGGTTCCGGGCCCACTTCAGGCATTTAACCTATCCAGACCGACTTGGCTGGATGGCCTCACTCAAAACGAGTTTATGCATACAATGAGGAGAGTCTGGCTAACAAAGCTCTCTTTGATTCACAGAATCAAATTCCTTTTCGGCACGGGCTCGGGTAAACCAGGGCCAGTCGATGACTGGAACAAACAGAAGGGCCAAAAATCTACCAGAAAATCCCCTTCTCCTTCCGACCAACCCCGCGAAGTTGATACAGACGAGACAGGCGGATTTGGTAGGGATTTTGATCCAGCGGACTGGGCATGATATCTCCGCCCTCTATCATACAAGCAGTGACCGCAACCCGAGTAGGTTAAGTATGAAATATTTCTAGTTGAGCTGTAATTAGTTGCTGGGTGATCAGAAATGGACAGATCGAGGAAGAGAAATAGCGTTGCAATGGTTCTTTTGATGGTAGTGAGTTTGTTCGCTGGACTCGGAGCTCCGATTGCCTCGGCCAGTGAAGTTGTAATGACGGATGCAATAGAGGTAACGCCCGATGGTGCTTTCAGCGATAGAATGGTTTCGATCGATGCCGACTCGCAAGGAAATGTACACTTTATCTGGAGTAGAAATACACAACATCTCTACTACAAGATGCTAGACGCTAGGGGAGAAGTCCTCATTGATGACACAAAAATATCCAACGCTGGAGCACACAGGGCATGGCATCCAGATGTCAGAGTCGACCATGATGATATGGTACACGTGACTTGGACTGATAAAGCCGGCCAATGGACGATAATGTATACCTTACTCGACCCATCCTTGGATGATCAGAACGGAGATGAGACAACAGATTCCGCAATTACCATTGTCAATGATTTCGAGGTATCTTCACACCCCCAGAATAGGGACTGGCCCGCCATTGATATCGACTCTGACAATGACCCACACATAGTCTGGCAGGATTCTTATGAGCCTCTTGATAAGTTCTATCAACAACCCCAGATATACTATGCAATGCTAGATGCAGACGTAGTATCCAGAACAGTAGAATTCGCAGTCGGAGAGACTCTACTAACTCCAATAATAGGACACAAGGGCCATCCAGATATCGCAATCGATTTGGATGATTTCGTGCAGGTTGTTTGGGATGATACTAGAGGAGGAAAGGTCGAGATGGTTATTCCTATTGACACATCTGGTTCTATGCTAGCGGAATGGGCAGACATGTGTGTTGTGTTCTACGGAGGAAACTTCGTTAGTGGCTCATACTTCCAAGGTCTGAAGCCCTTGCTGGTTAGAGCTAATATGACAGTTTACGAGACTCTGTACGGGATCGGGGGCCACACCAGTGTTTCAGCTGCTACATCGGGCAATTGTGCCACAGCATTTGCAACTGGAGGAAGCGGGTCTCAGGGGCCAAGAAATACTGCCTTGGGACTAGTCCCAGGTGATGATAGCGGAGGCATCAGGAAGCTCAACGGTGTGATAATGAACGGTGGCGCTCTGACCATTAATTACGATGGAGGGGGGGTCGGTTCAGAATCATGGGGCCCTTCAAGCACATGGGCCTGTTTGTCGTGGAAAGACGCCCAAGGTAACGTACCTGGCAACCCTCCCACGCAACTCGATCACAAGTGGAACCCCAATGCCACGAAAATTGTCATCCCAGTCTCGGACGAACCACCATATGATGGCACAAGCTGGGACTCACAGGATACCAACACAATATTGGAGGCACACGATGCGTGTGTAAACGCCGGCGTAATACCAACCCCTCTATGGGCTCAAAGTAACGAAGACGTTGGCTCCTCAATGAAAGATTTAGCCCAGTGTCCCAACGGCATTGTAAGCTCATCATCATCCAGAAACTGCCCGGGTACATCAGTAAGGCTCACCAATGCAGGCGGGCAGATGTACAGCTTTCCAACTGGAGCCTCAAGCGCGGCAGAACTACAGCTCATGGTAGAGGCATTGGTCTACTTAGCGACCAATAATTCAAGAGAGATTTTCATGACAGTCTTAGATCCAAAATCCCTCCTCGATAGTCCGCATCCAGGCTGGCAGAAGGGAGACCCAGGGACAGTTGTGGACACTCAAGCGGATACCTACACAGAAGATTTGGGCCCTTCCCTAGACTCTCTTGGATATGGACATCTAGTGGTAGTAAACGACACAAGAATAACGCTGAATGACGCTTTCAGCTTACACCCCTCAATCGCTGTCGATACTTCTGGAAATACTCATGTTGCATGGATGGATGGTAGAGCTTATGGATTCGAAATTGATGTTAATTACGAGGTATACTACACCAGACTAAGACTCCAAGGCGTAGCAGAGTGGGATGGAGTTGAGGAAGGTCTCCCATCGTTTGGTATCAAGCAAATTACCGACTCCGCAATATCCACTGTCGAGGGTCTGGGCGGAATCGACTCAAACCGTCCCTACGGAGCAAATTCTCACATGCCCTCAATTTTGACTGACGACTTCGACAATGTCCACCTATCTTGGCTCGACAATAGTAATGAGAGTCAGATGGAGACTGTAATGTACGCCAGACTTAATCATACTCACAACTCACATCCTGACGGATTCCCTCTGAACTCCCTGGCAACATCCGTTCTCGATGAGTGGGAAGTAATTCCTGTTACTTCATGGTCGTCTAACAAGCTAGGTCCGAACTCTCCCGCTTCACCGGATCTCGGGCAGGCACCAGCATTCGCCAACGATTTGGGTAGTGGGGCCCATATTTCCTGGTCAGATGATCACAAGTGTTCCGATGAGAACAATGGTGGTAAATTTACAATATGCTACGTTCATGTTCTAACTGGGCTAGTAGACATTGGTCTTGCTGAAACAGAAACATATTATCACACCATCCAACCTAGTGGCCAAACCACATTCAATCTGACAATATCTAACCCGACACCAGGTCCTCCTGACTTAGTCTCTGACACTTTCTTCGTCTCAATGGAAGGGGTACCGAATAACTGGAGCTCAACTCTATTCTTCGCAACAAATCATACTCCGATATTCCCATCCACTCCTATTTTCTTGGAGGGAGGAGATGTTGAGCCTATCTACATGAGAATCCGGTCGCCAACAATATATCAAGCAGACGAGGACGAGTTAGCAACTATTGTTCTGACAGCCCTGTCCGAGAAGGACCCAGCAATCAGAGATGAGCAGATAACACTCGTCCTAATGGACGTTGTCCATGGTATTCAATTAGATACAAGTCATTACCAGGCCGATGTTGAACAAGGTCAAAATGCCGTTTTCTCGATATCTATAACTAACACGGGAAATGTATACGATACATTTGCATTTTATGACCCCACAACGCTCGAGGGACAGACAGAATGGGCCCTTCCATTCGGCTGGGGCATTTCTTTCCCAACGTCACTCTCTTTGGATCCAAGTCAGTCAGTGACTAGAAATCTTCAGGTAAGCGTTCCGACATCTCAAGAGCCGGGGACCTTTGTGATTTATCTCAAGGGGTGGTCTACTGGAGAACCCGTTCTATCAGTGGATAGAGGAACTTTCGATATTCTGGAACTCTGGGTAAATGTATCAGTTAGGACTACTGGAAATATCGTTTTCCAGCTTGGAGAAACAACACAACATGTTCTTCCAGGGGAATGCTCTTCATTTGATGTTGATGTTACCAAGCATTTCACCCCCGGGCACCTCATTTTCAGTACTCCAGGAGGACCGGATGAGAGGCCTTCCGAGATTTCTGAAAACACATGGAGATATGATAACTGGGTAGTAGATTTAGACTTCAGTAATGCTCCGGGAGGAAACGGTATTCCCGACAATGCGCCCAGATACTGGTCTCAGATAGGTGTCCCCCAGACCGTCACGGCTCTGATGTGTGCTCCTTACAATGCTACTGCCGGACTAGGCACTTCCGTATCTTTCCGTGCATATCTTGAGGGAGCTCCCCAGGTTAGTGACAACGTCGTCTTATTGACAAACGTGATTCAGGTCTACGATCTGGAGGCTTCTGTACCAGATACAATTCTTTCACTACATCCCGGGCAGCAATACGAGATGCCCACTACTATAGATAACATCGGTAACGGACCTGATAGATATGATATGGCAATTCAATCAATCACCGACTCAGAAGGATACACACACGTCTGGGACATCGATATACCTAGAGTTCTTTTTGACGAATTAGATAGGGATGAATCCCAGGAAATACCGATTACTATTAGCGTACCAGAGAAGACCCTGGCGGGCCAATACACCATCGTCTTAGAAGTGATGAGTGAGGAAGAATATGATGGAACTAGGATCAGGGATCTAATCACACTGCAGGTGGAAATAATAGAATTCCATGACATGAGAATAGTGCTGGATCCGCTGGTTGAGAGTAAAATAAAGACAACTGCTCCAGGAAGAACCGTCAGATTCGTTATGAATGTCACTAACTTTGGTAACGTTCCCGACATACCGACCCTCCACAATCACACCATAGACGCAGCAGGAGAGTGGGATCTCCAGCCTGGAATGAATCAACTGGATAAGTGGCAAATCAGATTCGCCTTGCTGGAAGGGTTTGACTCTGAGTTCCCTGTAGAGAAGAACTGTATCGAGCTCACAATGACCGATCCGATACCAGCCGACGAGTGCTATGTATCCGCTACTACCAATTCACTTACTCTCCCCGAGATGCAAGCATATACGACTCTGAATATTGTAGCGATAATAGACATTCATCCAGAGGCCACACTGGCGGATAGAGAAATTGGAATCAAGGTCATGTCAGATTTTGGCTCCAGTGAGGCAGACGGGGATTATGATGAAACTCCCAGTTGGGAAGACTCCTGTACATTGGACCTGAATGGTGATGGGTTACCCGACAACTATTCTCCCAACTGTGATACTAATGAGCAAATAGTCGAACTCAGACTCAGAGCCCCTGACTTGGAGATATACTCAGTGTCGGTCGATGAGAAGAGAGGATCAGTTGGCGACATGTTATCTGTCAACGTTCAAGTCAGAAATGTTGGAAACGCGCACGCAACTGATGTCAATATCGTACTCTGCTCCGGACAGAGTGAGTCGGATATCAAGAAGAATGGTTGCAAAGAGGAGAATATCGCATACAGGCAGACAATTGAGGCAATAATGCCATCTGAAGACCCTGATCCACCAATTATTACATTGCTGTATATGGTAGAGGCAGGAAGTCATGATATTGTGGTAGTACTCGATCCAGACAACTCAGTAGTCGAAACTGACGAGGATAATAACGTACTAGCAGTGAATGGAAAGATGGGATCGGATCTCGGAATTCTAGACGTTGGTGTGGAGGCAATAGTACAATATTCGGTTCCAGCTATCATCCTGGGAGCGACATTTGCTCTCTTCGGAGTGGTCGGGGTAGTTATGTATGGCAGGAGAATGGAAGCCCTTCAGAGGTACCAGGAAAAGAGTAGCCTATTAGCTAATCTTTCGGATGACGACATCACCTTCTGATTATTTGACCATCCACCAAGGAAGAGGAGTGGTATTTCCTGCGGCTACGAACTTTCCTTGATTCACAGCAAGGTCCCTTAGAAGACGTTCTCGAAGAGTGGTCATCATCTCCTCAGCATCATTCGATCGCATCCTCATACTTCGAGCGAAGACATCCAAGTCAAGTGGTCGCCTGGGCTGAGTCATTAGCGCATGGGCCAACTGGCGCTCCTCATAACTACCCAAACCTTCACTCAGGCTTGGGGATACTTTACTCATCACGTGCTGATGAAGCGCAATCACTGCATCACGCTTCTCATCAATCCTCTCAAGGCACTCATCTAGCTCCGATAGAACCTGCATACCCTCAACTAGAGGGATGCTCCTTCTAGTCCCCAGCTGTGATACAAGGCCATCTAACTCTTCAGGCAGTCTTGAAGAAAGCCGGAGAGGTCCTCCCCTTGGCATCTTTCTATGCTCTGCTCTGAACAGATCAGGACCAAGATCCAATCTCAACGAGAACGACTGATTGACCGTGTAGACTTTCCTAGGCGGTCCCCCCTTCTCAGAGGGGATTTTCTCCGAGTCTACAAATCCTGCTTCTTCAAGGACCTTTAGATGCTTCATCACGGCCTGCTGACTAACATCAAGCATCTCTGACAGTTGAAGGGGGTAATGTGGCTCCTTAACTAGGAATTTCAGTATATCTCTCCTGGTGGAATTTTCCAGTATGTTCATGGCATGCTCAAAATCCACCATTTCTAACCAACTCGTAGTTGTCTAATCGGCCCTCTTCTAAAAACCCAACTTGAGCATACAATAATATCTGCCCAGTAGATGTGGTATCATGGGCACCACCAAGACGGTCATTAAGACCATAATCGTGATTATAGGAATTCTATTGATTTTGGCATCATTTGGTGCATCGGTCGTGGCCAATGAGATTGATAGCAGAGTATCAGAGGACTGTGAGGATACGGTAGGCTCAATCGGAGAGATCATCGGAGCCGACGAAGAGCAATGTCAGGATGCCAGAGATTTGAGGGACAACCTAAGGTCGGCCATTCTGCCATTAATCGTCATTGGCTCTCTTTTAGTTGTAATTCCCATAATTTCAAATTTCAGGAAAAAGAGTGAGCGCTGAGAACGTTGAGGAAATCATCCGTTGTCCCAGTTTTCCCAGCCCCCTCTTTCCTCTTGGTCTTCTAATTCTGGATAATCCTCAAAATCTGGTCCTTCTTCTACATCAGTGAAGGGCCCTGGTACCAATTCCTCCTCATTTTCCAAATATTGTTCTCTGTGTAACGATTTGTAAATTTCATCAGTGGTCATCATGGGGGTCTGAATGTTTACTTGAACTGGAGACCTTTTTCTTCTCCATCCAATTAGAGCAAGGACCAGCCCAACAATTCCGAAGGGCCCCCCGATACAGCATCCTGCAACCATCACTAGGATGGACACCGGGCTGTCTTCAAGCATCTTAGTTTGAGACTTGATATCGTCCACTAACCACAAATCCCCTTCTTCAGCATCATTGTACAGTGTGTATGTGCCACTGCTCTCTGGAACAAATACCCTAACTGTCCTAAAATTAGGGGAATCTCCGTCTATCTGCCTATCTACATGCAAGAAACCGGGCTCAATCCATTCACAATCCTCTGAATCGATAATCAGGCGGACATCAGGCTCAGGAGAGCCTTCCTCAACTATCCGCATCACGAGGTACTCCCTCTGACCCATAATGGAAGTAGCTGAGAGGTTCACGCTGACGCTCTCGCCGGGCCCAACGACAGCCTCGTTAAATTGAGCAGGATCGAGATACTTCTCGCTCTGCTCAGATGCCGAGCTCCATGCTATGGTAGCCATCAAGAGAAGGAAAAAAGAAATTGCTGAGATGGTCTTGGCCCATCCCATGACATCTCGGCCCACGGGGTAGCCACGGGCTATACGCTTTCAGTATTAGTCATCAGTATCCAAGTCCGATTCCATCTAGTTTCTCAGGTAGATAGGTATCGGTAACGAAGTCAAGACCATACTTGGCCAGGGACTGCTGCTCTGCCTTTTTTCCTAATTCCTGCATGAGTTTGATCTGCTCCTGCCACCAGCCAGTGTTGAACCTAGGATCACTCAGCTCAGCCTCTAGAGCGTTGATGTCCTGTTTTGATAGATCGTCACTCGGAAGATCATATGCCAATATGTCGTCGGCTGTTATCCCTAGGTATGTTGCCTCCTTGGTCGCCAGGTATTCAGAAATATGAGCGGTCTTTATAGCTCCATAAGCAATACTGGCAAAAATTCTGAAGGACCATGGGTCACAGTCAGTAAATACCACTATCGGCTTCTTCCACTCGTCACTAATCCTTCTCATTATCCTCCTTGTGGATCTAGCCGGCTGTCCCTTTAGATGAATTAGTGCACATCTTGATTCTTCGTCGAATCCGTTCTCTATCAACCTGTCAAACATACCACCAGTTTCTATGGCCATAACGAAGTCAATATCCTCGTCGACTAGCCTCAACTTCTCCTCTTCCACGTTATAGGGAACCCCATATCCAGAATCGCCCACGTCGTCTCTGCAGTTTATTGTCATCCACTCGCCCCTCCTGTTCCTCTCTTCAACAGTGATGTTGCCGATGATTCTAGCCCCGTCTTCTTCAGGTCTTAGCTTGAAATCCTCTCTCAGACATTTCGTTACTATCTCTAGGTCCTCAGCTAAATTATTACTTTCATTTTGTGAGCCAAATTTACCATTACCCCAGCCTTCGGAGATATAGTACATCTCTCTCAATGTAGAGGACTTTCCAGAGTCAATCATCTCCTCAATGAATTCTGTGATGTGAAGAGTCCTCAACAGCTGTCTAGCAGACCCAAGCTTAGTCGCATCTCTGACTGTCTTACTTTTTCCATACTTGAAGACCCCAAGTCTGTTGTCAAAGGAGATATTGCTCTTTGATCGCACGGGAAGGGTCATCCTAGGGGGGTCGCCCCGTTGCATTCTATTATGCATCTCAGCCGCTACTTGATGTAACGAGTCTACGACTTGTCGTCTGCTCTTTCTAGTTGATTCGCTCATTGCTCATCACTCTCCATTCCGAACCAGTCGGTATCTGCAGATGGGACGAGCTCCGTAACATCTGAACTTACGGATGCTTCAACACTCAAATCAGAAATACTTTGCTCGGATTTCATATCAGCAGTATGTGAAGAAACATCCTTCCTCCTGACTTCCTCCACTGCGGCCTCCAGTGCCTCAGCCTTACGTTGCTCGTCTAACAGTGCTTCATCCATCTTTGTAGCACCAATAATCTCTCCATTCCCTCTAAAGAATATATCAGCTTCATTCCAATCTCCCTTAGTTAGCCCTGATATACCAAATTCAAGAACTGTAGAAGTTCCAGGGTCCAAGGTGTCTAATCTCCAAGCCCATAACCCTCGAGCCTCTTTCCTCCCTCCCCTGGGGTTGAACTCCATTGAGGTTTCAGAACTCTCTGGCCACTTGGCTAAGATAGTGTAAGCTCTGGCCCTAGCGGTGTAGTTGTGTATTGTTATCGAACATAGGGAAAGCCGTCTCTCTTTATCCCATGACAGAACCTCTTCAAGGAATACAGCATTCATAATTTGAGTGATTACCGGGGCCAAATCTGGCTCCTCCCTTCCCAGTAGCTCTGAGGACTTCTTGGAAATTTCAGGAAGAATAATATTCACGAGCTCAAATTTCTCCTTGGCTTTCTTTCGTTGGGAGCTCTTCTTCAGATGATTTTTGAGCCCCCTTCCAACTTCCAGCATCGCTTTTCTAATTTCATCAAAAACCTCTTCATTGTGTGAGACCGCCTCTTTTGCTTCACTGGTGAATTGGACATTAGTAGAAGCCAGGTGAATCAATACTGCCGCGGGTCCCTTTGGTATTCCGCTTCCTCCTGGCTGTTCCAAACCGTAACTCTTCCAGTTCACGGCTTCAAGGGCCTTGGTCAACAAGCACCCCCCCTGCTGATACATCAGGGGGACCCTATTAGCGAATCTGAGGATCTCTATGGGCCCATCAGAGGTCAGGTCTCCCCCAAAAACCAATCCGACCTCGATTTGGAAAGGATTTCCCTGACTGACAGAGGGATTCCTTGTAACTGTGGATGCAAATCGAGAATCTATGGCTTTAGAGAGACCTTTCTTGATCAGCAAGTCCTCTATAGGGGACAAACAATCCATAGGCGGTTTCAGAAGCTTAACAGTCTGAAACGCGGAAATCATCATCTTCGCTTCCTCTGCTTTAATCCTCTTCGGGGTTCTGCCTTCCTCTACCTCTGCTATGGCTAAAATTTCCTTAGCGGCTCTAGGACTGACTCCTGAGAAATTATGCTTTAGGAATGAAGTCATCCTCCTGTCATTAGCTTCTCTGAGCATTCTTTGTAGTGTGCCGAGCTGTATCCCATGCGGATGTGGCTTGATCTCCTCGACTACCCTGGGTAGTTTGTTGCTGGTCCTAATCCAGTTCCCCTGTTCAACAACAGAACCCTCTTTGTCGTACACAATCAGTGATATTGAAGCATGAGGATTAACAATTGACGTCATTCTAAGATACTGGTAGACAGACTTCCTCCCCCTCTGATACTTCGCCTTCATCTGAGTTCTTATCCTGAGGCCATGGGATATCTCATTCCCAGTTTTGTCGTCTATCCATATGTCTCTCCTCTCTCCAGATTTGATCGCCTTGTTCTTTTTGGTGTCCACACCAAGGTCAACATATACCGCTGAAGAGTCACTTTTAATCTTCGAAACAACATGCGTTTTGGAGCCTGTAGTCAACTGACTATACATCACAACCCCAGTTATCCCTATTCCTTGTTGGCCTCTTGTCTGCCTGATGGCATGAAACCTAGAACCGAGGAGGAATTTACCAAACACATTCTCTATTGCATCTCTTGGTATGCCCGGGCCATTGTCTTGTGTGATCAATTCCAGCTCATCTCCTTTAGTCCGCCTTATTTCTACTCTGATATCAGGTAGGATACGAGCCTCCTCACAAGCGTCTAAAGAATTGTCAACAGACTCCTTCACTGCAGTAATTACCGCTCTTGGTAGGGTATCGAAGCCAAGGAAATGCTTATTCTTCTCAAAGAACTCACTCACTGATATCTGCTTTTGTTTACTGGAAATTTCCTCTGCTTCATTCACGCGAATCACCCCATCAGGTCCTCCCAATTCCCTGATGGAACGGGGCCTGCTTATGGTTGCACGTGCGCGCACGCTGATGACTATTGAATGATACTGACTACAAAATCCCGGGAACCCCTTTTTCCACCATCAAAACATTCTCCAGATTGATGATGAATTACATCACCTTATATGCATTGAAAGATTTTTGATACAGTCTTTCATTAACTAAACTTGAATCGAGGCGCTATGAATAACAGAGTTGTAACTATGACCATCTTCGTGATTGCCAGTCTACTGGCTTCACCAGTTGTTGTCGCAGACGATACTCAAGACATACCAACGAACGCACAGAACACAGGAGCCCACGACTCTCTCGTGGCGGCGCTCTCGCATGCAGGACTTGTTTCCGCCTTGCAGGCAGACGGCCCATTCACGGTCTTCGCACCAACTGACGATGCATTTGCAGCCGCAGGAATCGATCTTTCCACATTCGACACCGACGAGGAGAATGCAACCCTTAGCGACATACTGCTGTATCACGTAGTGAGTGGCGCGGTTGCCTCCTCAGATGTCACTGATGGCATGTCTGCCGAAGCACTCAACGGTGACGACGTGTCGTTCACAGTATCCGAGGGATCAGTCATGGTAAATGACGCAACAGTCACATCGGCAGATGTAATGGCATCGAACGGAATAATCCACGTAATCGACAAGGTACTGATGCCTCCTGCTGACTTAGGGGACATACCTACAGTAGCTCAGGGAACTGGAATCCACACATCCTTGGTTGCCGCAGTAGTTCAGGCCGAGCTATTGACGACACTGCAGGGCGACGGACCATTCACGGTCTTCGCACCAACTGACGATGCATTCGCAGCAGCCGGAATAGACCTAGCCGCACTCGAC
>CEWK01072232.1_pt1 | contig 19201 bp, 15 predicted proteins | sample 531431 | NCBI WGS metagenome assembly CEWK01 (sample SAMEA2623059, study PRJEB7988) | marine metagenome | isolation source: saline water (ENVO:00002010), including
TAATAATAGCGACAACAGCAATCGGTACTGCGATGTTCATGCCAGAGGCAGGAGCCCTGGCCTTTTTCGGATTAATAGCAGGGTTCATCCTTGCAATGGTAATAATATTCACAAACTCGACCAGCGCTCCACTAATTTGCTCCTACTCCCTCTGTCAGGGCCTGTTTCTCGGTGGAATCACGTGGATTTACGAGCAAAGCTTCCCCGGCATAGGAATTTTAGCAGTTGTCCTCACATTGGTAATTCTCGGAGCGATGCTCACAATATACAGAGCGGGTCTGATATCCTGGAGTAAGAACTTGCAAATTGCATTGGGTTCAGCAGTACTTGCCATTCTAGTCATTTACCTAGTTTCCATAATTGGAATGTTCGTCGGCTTCAATGTCCCATACATACACGAGGCCAGTTCTGCGGGGATACTCTTCTCGATCTTCGTGGTCGGGATAGCCTCATTATGTCTGGTAGCCGATTTTGATTTCATTGAGCGGGGCGTCGAAAGGGGAGCCCCGAAACAACTCGAATGGAGGGCGGCATTCGGTCTGATGGTCACACTAATCTGGCTTTACCTGGAGATTCTCAAGCTCCTCGCCAAGTTGGCAATCGCATCAAGGAGATAGGGCATGGACCTCTCTCTAGTCCTCGCGCTCGCTACTGCAGGACTCACGCTTGGGATAGTTGAGGGTGTCAAGCCAGGGCCTTTGCTGACCATGGTAATTAGAGAGACACTCTCGGGCGGTCTCAGGGCGGGAATATGGACAGCCACCGCACCCATATTCACTGACGGACCACTAGTGATAGTAAGCCTACTAGCAGCCAGCTGGATATCCACACAGCCCACAATACTAATCGTAATATCGATTATTGGAGCGGGGTATCTCCTGAAGATGGGTCTAGAATGCTTCACAATAGAGCCCCCTCCTTCGGATATCGCCGAGATCGATGTGACAGGCTCCTTCAAGCGAGGGGTTCTGACGAATCTCCTTAATCCAAATGTCTACATTTTCTGGTTCCTAATCGGGGGCCCACTGATGGCATCAGCTGCGGATGAGGAACCACTCGCCCCCGTGGCCTATGCCCTGACCTTCCTCGTTTCAATAATCGTGGTGAAGAGCCTCATCGCACTTGCATTCGACAGGACCAGAGGTAACCTTTCCCACGGCACGTACAAGGGCGTTCTCTCACTGTGTGGGTTAGCCATGATAGCGTTCGCTGCCGGTTTCATCTTCCAAGCCTACGATCTGTATAGTGCACTCTAGAGGGTCTGAGGACCTCCAACAGGTATCTCACTTAGTCCATCAATCATGCCACGAAGGGAAGGCCCTTGTGTTATGGTCCCAAAGATGCCGACATCATTGATGTTGTGAGAGAGCCCGAACCACGGCCTCCCATACTGATCTACGGACATGTCCAGGAAATCTCCCAGCCCCCCACATCGATTGTATCCGCATCCAACCTCCGTATCCAGGGGGTCGTCGAATCCATTCAGCTGTACTGTGGTCATTAGAGGGTTCTCCCCAAAAGCATCCGTGATGATAGTCATGTATCCGTTCCAAGTGTCATTACCGGAGTCCCCAACGTAACCCAATGCGACCTTCCCGGCCGCACCGGCGGTTATCACAGGGAACCCAGTACCAGATATGTTGATCGGAGGAGCGACCATCATGGGCGCACTCCAGGTACTCCCCTCATCGTTGGAGTAAGAGTAGTATGGCATATTATCCAGGCCGTTCCACATCGCATGTACGTTCCCCTCATCATCAACAGCGACCTGGGCCTCCTCTCCGTTCCATGTATCTGCAGTACCCGTCTCCTCAGTAGGTAGTGGGTGCTCAGTCCAAGTCAGCCCTCCGTTACCACTCTTGTAAATTGAATATCCGTCACCGTTACACCCGATGTTGCCGCGGTACAGGTTTCCGTTCACTCCACCCTCGATATGCGCGGTCAGACCACCACTCTGACAGCTCACTGGTGCTCCAGATACCTCAGAGGTCCAAGTCCTACCACCATCGAAACTAGTCGAGCATAGTGGATGAGGTGCATTCCCATTCACGCAGAAGGACCAAGTGGTAGGATATCCCGGAGCCGGAAGTAGCGCTGATCCTATCGTCTGGTGGTCTTGCACAGAGTATATCGATGTCGCCAACTGTCCGTTCTGCCACGTGTTACCCTCGTCGTCAGAGAACTCGACTGTCATTCCCAACAGGGCATGCATGTCGAACTTCATTATCCGATCAGTCCACTTATCCACATAGATGTAAGGGTCGTTACTATTGGGCACAGGGAGAAGAGGGTCATACACGTTCTGGCAGGAGTAATCAGTGAGTGAAACCATCTCAATTAGCCCCGTACACCGTACAACTGCAGTAGATCCAGAAGGTCCGTTACCCCAGCTGGACATGTAGATATTGTCCATGGAGGTAATTCCTATCGTAGGCTCGAAAGTGCTCATACCGATTCCGTAGTACGACCCTACTGTCAGGAAAGGCATGTTATCTCCTGATAGATTATCAGAGATATTCGCATCACTTACAGCCACTGGATCTAGAGCGCTGATACCTCCCGAATAGTGGTACCAAGTAGTCTCTGGAATATCCCCAAGTGTAGAAAACGGCCCTTCGGGCTCAGGAGACTGCACCGGTTCATCCCCGAAGCAACCACTGATTGGCATGATTAGGACGAGGAGAGCGAGTATCACCGCCACGGTCCGCATGTATCCCCACACCTAGATCCACACTTGATTTGAACGGTCAGGTAATCAGAGTTGGGGTTTCTTGAAATCGAATAACGTCGACGACCCGCCATGAGAGTCACGGCGCTGGTCATGGTCGCCCTGATCGCCAGCATGTCAGGCTCCCTCGCGGTCACAAGCGAACCAAATGACGCCGATATCACCAAGATGAGCGAGGAGCTCATCTCCGAACTGTCATCAGAGGGCCATATAGAGGCCATAGTACAGTTCTATTTGCAACCAAACGAAGGTGTGTGGAATCTAGTGAGCTCAACCGGCGTAGATGTCTTAGCCCAGACTTCCGTACTACATGGCGCCCTGGTCAGAGGGACCTCAACCGAGCTATCCGAGCTATCCTCCCTGTCGATGGTCAAGCATATGGAGGCGAACGTTCTCATTGAGCACTTCTATCTCCCAGGCAATCAAAATGACACCGAGTCAATGATGCATGAGACTGTGAATTGGGTTAACGCAAGCCTGGCATGGCATCGTGCCATCATAGATACTAACGGGGTTCTGAAGACGGAGCCGGATATGTCCCTTTCTGAGTACGACGGAGAAGGCGCAACAGCAGTAGATCTCGACACCGGAATCGATGGAGAGCATCCAGACTTCGACTGTGGAGAACCATGGACCGGTGAGAAGCTAATCTGGTCAGCCAAGTGGACTGGCGTAGCCTGGGTCGACGCACCAAACTGTAACTCTGACACATCCAGCGGGCACGGAACGCATGTTGGAGGTACGATAGCCGGCAACGGTGACGCCTCTGGAGGAAGAAGACTTGGTACCGCTAAGGGCGCGACTATCGTGGCTCTTGGAACGGGAGACGGAGCTTCGATATTCGCAGCCGTTGAAGGCCTAGAATGGACTTACCAACATAGTAGACCAGGCCTCAATGATTACAATATCCGAGTGGTTTCCAATTCTTGGGGCACCAACGGAGACTACAATCCTTCCAATGCGGTAACCATACTGACTGACATGCTGACCTACGAAAACGATGTCGCAGTGATTTTTGCAGCCTCAAATAGTGGGGGGAGCGGAGAAGAGTCAGAGGACGATTTGAGAACCAATGTGTACGCGAATACCCCTTCCGCGATCTCAGTCGCGGCCCTTACACACGATGCATCAGCAGTCACTTCATTCTCGAGCAGAGGCTGGAAGACACAACAACACACATGGCCCGATATAGGGGCGCCTGGAAGGGATATCTGGGCTACTGCTCCAAGGGCCACAGCCATTGATGCCTCCACCAGAACTCAAGGAGATCTCTACTATATGTCCATCTCAGGTACGAGTATGGCCACTCCTCACATAGGGGGCATCGCTACCCTATTGTTAGCCGCCGCCCCGTCACTCGGGGTTGCAGACTACCAGATCGAAGACCACGATCAAGAGCAAAGCGCATACTTCAATGAATCAGCAAAAGGCCTCCAGTTCGATGACTGGGTTGAGAGAAACGAATCTCGAGTCCACGAAATAGAACTAATTATGGAACTTACTTCACACTATGAGCTACTGAGGAACTCCTGTGAAGAAGGAAACGATGATGATCCTTGTAACGATATCCCAGATACTTGCTATGTGTCACAGCAAACAGATAGGTGTCATGATTGGAGAGTCGGGCACGGCCTAGTGGACACTGACAGGGCCCTGGCTCTCGCGAGGACTCTCCAAGTTATGAGGGACCCCAACGAAGACGGCTTCCTGGAATACCCAGAAGCCACAGTATGGGATGCTTTCAGTCACTTTGAGGGAATAATGGATACAAGGGAAATCCCTCTCAAAACAGATCAGCTCAGACATGCATGGAAGGGAGAGTGGAGCCACTTCAATAACGGGCCAACAAGCACCTTTGGAACGTATGCCACTGATGATAGACACTACGTCTGGGTACCCAACGGCACTGTTGAAATGCAGATTTCGTTCAGCTCATTGGACTGGGACACCGATACCGCACAGATAGCACAGATCAGGCCAAATGTCGATCTCGGATCAGACGGAAGTGATGACGCACAGGGGCAAGGTACGATTGTTGGCGATACTATTTACATCTCTTTGGATGTCTCCCCGGAGCATTGGGATGCGTGGACGGAGTTTGATGTGACCGGAACGGCAATATCCCTCCCAATCACTGGAATAATTACGGGTTCTGAATTCATTGAGCCCCGGGTGCCGTACACCTATGATGTACTTCTCACCTTAGACGTTAGTGAGCAGAGGACTTTCGAGGTGCCCATTAGGTCCGACGGATATTCAGACCTAGATCCAGCTCCTCCCTCGGATTTCTATGACTCTAGCACTGCAATTGATCTACTAATGATTAGACCCGTGTATGACGAGGCACTGATTCCGATGTACAAGGAAGAAGTTGCTGTCCAAGGGGAGGCGACCACGTCGCTAATTGTAGTTTTGGGGGGGTTCTCTCTGGTAATTCTGGCCATAGTGGGAATAGTTTCACTGTGGTTGAGGTTCAGAGAGGAAACTATCCTAGAAGCAGAGATAGAACCGCATCCCCGTATGGACAGCTAGTCCCAACCGTTCTCTAGAATCGGGGGAGTAGTCTCCAGTATCGATTCTATGGGGTTTCGCCATTCCATATCCAAATCTCTCTCAGCAGGGGAGGCATCCCAGTAGAGCTTCCGCCTCAAATGCCTCTTAGCCCATGATACATCGATTTTAGGGTGGAAGAAAGCGGCCACCAAGGACAGCCAGTATGGTGCCTCCCTAGTGGCCCACCTCCTTTCTGGATGCGCTACTTTTAGTGCCTTGGCGATGTCATTCATCATCATCTCTCCTGAGACTGTTAGGTAACGACCCTCATCCTGGCCTCCTCTCAGGGCTCTGACATGTGCCTCCGCAACATCCCTAACATCGACGATATTGATTTGCATGGGCAGGTTCAATGGAATATCTCTCCTAATCATGGCCATTAGAATTGCCAGAGAGCCCCGTAGGTGCCTAGGAGAGAGAGGAGGTCCAAACACCATACAAGGGTGGATAGTAACTAATCTGGGGCGATTATCTACTTCTAGAGAGGAGTGCCAATTCCTGACAATCATCTCTGCACTAACTTTAGCCAATCCATATGGATTATTTTCTAGGGTGGCATCATTGGCCCAGCTTTCCGTCGTTAGAACAGCACCATCCTCCCAATCCATTGGCCGAATGGCCGCGGTCGAAGAGGTATGCACGAATCTCTCAATTGTCCCGGACTTCTCAACCGCAGAGACGACATTCTTCGTCCCTATGACACTTGGGTCGACAATCTTTCTCTGAGGATCACGGGATCTAACAATCACAGTAGCCGCGGTATGGATCAAATCAGTACACCCAGAAATTGCAGAATCTACGGAATCCTCGTCAAATAGGTCCATCTCGACAATCTCAATACTACCACCATCTGCTATTTCCATGGATTTCAGGTGATCCACTCTTTCAGGGTCGTTCTTATCCCTGACCGTAGCCCTAACATTCATTCCCTTGGAAAGAAGATTAGCAACAATGTGACTGCCGATGTACCCACTAGCACCTGTTACCACTACGATGCCTCCGCCCATGCCTCTCACATGGTACCCGCGTTATTCGTATTAACTCTAATTTAGGCCTTATGCATCTTGCTCTGAAGGACTTGAAGAACCAGTCTTTTCATCACTAGAAACTAGCCATGACGGAGCATACCAGTTCAGATTGCCCATCAGACGCATAGTGGAGGGTACAACCAGTGCTCTAACTAATGTGGCGTCTACCGCCACTCCTAGCGCAAGCATGAATCCAAACTGCTTCATCAAAGACACGGAAGATAGACCGAACGCCGAGAAAACAGTTACCATCACCAGCGCGGCAGAGGTGATAATTCGACCACTCTTTTGAAGGCCCACAGCGACCGACTTTGTATTGTCACCGGTCCTCTCCCACTCCTCATGGATACGAGACAGCATCAGTACCTCATAGTCCATACTCAGACCGAAGAGGATAGCGAATATCATCACGGGAGTCGTGGGGTCTATTGGTTGAGGTGTGAAGTTCAACAAATCTGCTCCGTTACCCATCTGGAAAATCCATACCAGAACTCCGAAGGACGCGCTTACAGATAGGACGTTCATTATTAGGGCCTTCAGAGGGAGAACAACAGATCTCACTTGAAGGAAGATAAGGATATAGCTGGTTATTAGAATGAATGCTAGGGATATGGGCAGGTTCTCGGCCACTGCTTCTATTACATCTTGATTGTATGCGGCCACTCCTGCTACATTTACAGTGGTCGAACCGCCAAACTGATCGTTCTTCGTCTCAAGGTCCCTAATGGAAAGTACAACCTCTCTCGAGCTCACACTAGACTCATCGCCCTCTATTCCAACTACTAGTAGCACGACTCCATTACCGATGAAACTCGCATTGAGGTATTCTCTTTGAGCTGAAATTAGCATTGCCTCCATAGGAGGCAAATCACCATCGTTGGATGAATCCCAGAAATCGACCACCTCGTCCTCACTCATGTTGACGTCGAAGTGTCCATGACTACGTACGTAGGTCGTTCCGTCAATACTCAGAATCTCTTGAGAGAAACGATACAGCGACCTGATATTATCCTCGTGAAGAGGATCTACTCCATCCTCGGTTTCAAACACCGCTAGTGCTGTGTTGGAGATATACTCGGGCCAGTTATCATCAGTAAGCTCCATCCCCTGCCGAGACTCATCATCCGGACTGAGTGCCTTGTAAGTGGTAATGCCGTACTCCGCCTGTAAGAACGGGGATCCGGCTAACATCAACACGATAACTGATGGAACCAAGACAGCAAAGGGCCTCTTCATGACGCCACTAGCGATATTCGACCAGAACCCTTCCTCCCCAGCATCCACTCCAAAGGAAAATGGTACTTTGAATGAATTAACCCTATCTCCAAGCAAGGACAGGATAGCTGGAAGCAGAACGATGGACGAGGTCAAAGCCACTGCCGTAGCGCAAATCCCCCCCCATCCTAAGGAGGGAAGACCCGTATTCTCGAAGAACAGCATCCCCATCAGTCCAACTATGACAGTCATTCCGGAGAAGAAAATAGCTCTCCCAGCCGTAGCACTGGTCATTGCTATAGCGGTTCTATGGTCTCTTCCTCTTCCAAGCTCTTCTCTGAATCTGTTAACTATGAATAGAGAGTAGTCAACACTCAGCCCGATCCCTAGAAGGGAGACGATATTGTTTGCATAGACCGTGATATCGTCGAAAACGTAGCTAAGACCAGTTACTATCCCCACAGCAGCTAGGACAGTGTAGACTCCAGAGAGAACCGGAAGGCCGGCCGCAACCAAGCTCCCGAACACCAGAAGAAGTATGATCAGTGTCAGTGGCGCCGCAAGTAGCTCTGCCTGAATCAGCTCATCCTTCAGAGTCAGATCGAATGTCACGTCAATAGCTAGGTTGTCAGTAACCCACTTATCCATTCCTTCAGGTGCGTCATCGGGTAGTACAAGATTATCGAAGTGCTCCTTGAGAAGGGCTTTCGAACCGTCCCTGTCCAAATTCACTTCGATCTTAACCCTAGTCCATTCAGGGTTTACAGAGCTAATTAGCTCGGTTCTGTTGACTTCGTTAGTAAACCAAGGATACTCAATCGAGACATGGTCACTCTCAGCCATTGGCGATACAGTCTCTATCATCGCACTCTGTACCGCCTCATCCTCATGGCTAGCTCCAGGATGATGAAACAGAACATGGAAGGAGAAACTATCGCTGTCGTTCTCCGACGTGAACCCAATTCTCGCAGCATCCCAACCGTGTACGGACTCCAGATCTCCCTCACCATAACCTTCAGCATATCTGGGCTCCAAAGTCATCAGAGATGCTAGAGAACCGCACAGAATCAGGGTCATAACGAGTACTACTTTCGCATTATCATGGACAAATAGACCCATTTTGTAGTATGCCCTGTGTTGTAACGCCTCAGGCTCGGTCGCCCCTTCCATGCACTCCCGATCGAATATTTCTATTTGTATAGTATAGTTTCCACTCCTATACCCCGTTGAGTGAAAAACAACTCAAAGTAGGGAGGCCACAGAGTCCACTATTAGACTGGGATGTTGAGTCGCTACGGAGGCATCGGACATCGTCGCCTCCCCGGAGAGGACCAGAATACCATGGACCCCCGATCTCTCAGCCATCTCGATATCTGTGTACAGGCGGTCGCCTACCATGGCGCAGTTATCCGGTCGCAGCCCCAATTCCTCAATCTTATGGAGAATCATGCCGGGATTGGGCTTACCGCAAATGTGCATTGGCCTGACACCAGTCGTAGCTTCGAAGAGGTCCATGTAAGCGCCGGTATCGGGCAGACCGCCATCAGGGGAAGGACATACTATGTCCGGATGACTTGCTACCATGGGCACCCCACTATGAAGGTGAATGGAAGCAGTAGACAGCTTCTCGTAGTTTATCTCAGTATCATACCCGAGCACGACATACTGGGGACTTTGAGAACGGGTTCTGATACCCTCATTTTCCAACATCTCCCTCATGCCTTCAGTACCAACTAGATAGGCCTCAGTAACCCCTTCAGTCTTAAGCCATGACAGAAGATCATGAGTTGATAGAAGAATGTCTTGCTCAGTCGCCGGAACTCCCATTGAGGTTAGCTTATCGAGATATTGAGACACAGACTTGCTGGAGTTATTAGACAGGAAGAACCTCCTTATCCCTCTCTGATCGAGGCGTTCCAGAAAGTCCAGAGCACCCTCGATAGGCTCTCCCCCCAGGTAGATAGTACCATCTAAATCTAGAAAAATCGCCTCTATCCCATCCAATGACTTACTCAGTAGGGGCAACTCATCACCTCAGGGCAAGACAAGAGTCTTGAACAAAAACCATGGATTCCATAACTCGGTCTGGGCGTCTTTACTGGCAATCATCTCTGACATCATAGTGCCAATCTCCTTCTTTTTATTCGCCTTATTGATGAACCAGCTAGTAAGTCGCTTCCACTTCATCATTTTCTGCAATGTCTTCGAATTCGAAAGCTCCTTTCCTAAAACATCCCACAATTCCTCCATGTATGCGTCCGAAGCCTCCAGTGTAAAGCCGTCTGAATGCAAGGTCTTATCGAAATGCTTGCTTGTCAATTTTGCTGAAAGTAGGGCGTTACCAATGCCCTCTCCACTAAATGGATCGACCAAGCTGGCCGCATCACCTACGGTCATGGCCCCTGCCATGGCTCCTCTCCTGGGTTGATGAGATGGAGGATTTTTCCTGGGAGACCCGAAAGGCAGTTGCCATCCCCTTGCAGAACCCTCGACCATCTTTGATTTTGCAAATCTATCTTTGAACCTAGGGTGTTCATTAATCAACCACTTTTGAGTTTTCTTAAGCCCTCTCCAAGACCCCTTCCTCTTGCCTTTCTTTTCCTCAGAGATTAGCATCCCAATACCTACGTTCACCACACCTCCACCAACCGGGAAGAGCCAGAAATAACCTGGTATGACCTCATCAACGAAATGAATCTCAATAGGGCCCTCATGATCCTCCAGCCCCTCCACATTCTCCCAGTACTCTCGATACCCTCCACAGAAGTGCTCATCATCTTTGTGAGGCTCACCGTGAACATCAGTTATTTTTCTGGATACTGGGCAGTTATAGCCACCGGCTCCTATGGTGACTAGAGACTCGAACGATAATACCGGGGAATCCGATCTGGAACCCCCAAACTTTCCAGAGACTCCCTTGATGACTGTTATTCCACCAGCTGTTTCACTAAGTATCTCCTTTACCGTGAAACCTTGTATAACCGCCCCTCCATTCTCCTTGACTATCTCAGTGGCTTTCTTGAACATCATGTAGTCGAATTGTACTCTGGGTAGTGAATAACCGGACATCAGGCCCTTCTCCTCATAGCTCTCTTTGGGCAACATCACCCTTACTTCAGAACCACTCGAGCTGCCGAAGAGAATCGAATCGACCTGATAGTAAGGGGTACTCTGAACCATTGGAAGAACCCCTAGCTCCTCTACATGGGACAGTGATTTTCCTCCTACTGCATCCCCACATACCTTGTCTCTGGGCCAAACATTCTTTTCAATCAAAAGGACCTTGCAACCATTGAGAGCATTATATGCCGCGGCCGCAGATCCTCCGGGTCCCCCCCCAACAACGATAACATCGAAACTCGAGCCATCAGCTGGTACTTTGCCAGTATCGATAGGCATCTCCCACGATTCCACTGTCACACCTCGCACTAGCGAACACGCACTACTCATTCAAACTATGCCAATGGCTTCTTGTCGACTCACCCCCTCCGATAGTCATGAATGAGACGATTTCAGTAGTTCAAACAACCCTTCCGGGCGAATGGCTAGAGGCAGAGGTTGGAGAGTGGATATTCTCAATAATCAATGAAAATATTGCAGCCTGCGCTCAACGAAATTTAGTAGACTCCACATACAGGTGGCAAGACAAGGTAGAATACGGCTCAGAGTGGAGAATCCAATTCAAGACGTCCATCAATAAAACTGAGCAATTGATGACCAGAATCAATGACACCCACCCTTACAAATCACCTCAGGTAATATGGTGGGAGGCTAATTGTACCCAACAGTACCTCAATTGGGTTCAAGGGAGATAGGGGCCTCTCGGTAGCATGGCGTTGCGTTCAATACTCAAGCCGGCCAAGGATGTCCCCGTCACCTGGTGGAGCTCCACGGATCCAATGGAACCGAGGCCAAAGCCCTCTACTCTGCTAATATTATGTGTTGGGCTTTGGATATTTGGGACAGGAGACGCGGTTATCGTGGCCGCCGGTGTAGGCAATACTCCCTGGACAGTTTTAGCGGAGGGAATTGCATTGATGACGGATCGAACCATCGGCCAAGCAACATTCTTTGTCAGTGTTGCAGTTCTATTGTTGTGGATTCCACTGAGGGAAAAACCAGGGATAGGCACGATCCTAAATGCTATACTAATCGCTGTTGCCATTGAACACATGTTGCCTATTCTTCCCACACCTGAAGGCGGGTTTGAATCCTTGCTACAGGTCATTGGGGGGATTGCCTTGGTGGGGATAGGCAGTGGGATTTATCTGACAGCGAACCTAGGTCCCGGGCCTAGAGATGGTTGGATGACAGGAATGCATAGGGTTTCTGGATATCCGATAGGCAACGTCAGAGCGGCAATAGAAATAACAGTAGTGGTCATAGGCTGGTCTCTGGGAGGGACTGTAGGGATAGGAACGGTTATTTTCGCTGTGATGATAGGTCCTACAGTGGCTGTCTGCCTCAATGTAGTAGGCGTGATAGGAAGACAATAGGGGCGACGTGTATGATGCAAAGGTGTGGTATAACAGAGGTTTTCGCGTCCCTTAAGGAAAATGAGGATATCCGACTCGTACTAGTCAAGAGAGGGGCGAAAAGCGAACAGCTGGCAAAGATCATGACAATAGTCAGTGATAGGGGGATACGTATCATCAGGGGCTCTGATAATGACATATGGAGAATGTCACGAGATAACTCAGAGGGGGTCCCTGAAATTCTGGCACTGGTTGGTAGAGATCCAACCCTAGATCTCGACGAGAGTATCGAAGCAGGGGGATTAATATGGCTTTTAGCAGGAGCCGCATATCCTGTCAACATTGGCTTCTGCATCAGAACTGCAGAGGTTTCTGGAGCAGACGCAGTAATTGTGGATGCTGAATTATCTAACACAGAGAGGAAGGCGGCAAAAAGAGCATCAATGAAGGCCCACAGATTCATTCCCGTTCATTGGGGGGACGGCCTCCGGGCTGTGAAAAAAGCCAAGAAGGCCGGCTTCAGGATTATTTCAGTCGAGGACACTGGGACCAAGAGCCCATGGGAAACTGATCTCACAGGAAACGTAGTACTCATAGTAGGGGGAGAGAAGAAAGGAATCTCGAAAGAAATTCTCGAATATTCGGATGAGATAATCCGGATTCCAATGACCGGATTCGTCCCTTCGTTCAACCTCCAGGCCCCGTTGAGTGCCGTGGCTGTAGAGGCCCAGAGACAGAGGAACTCTCAGAACAGAGGACCCGAATAAACACCGACCATCAGAACGACAGTTGAGAACACAGTGATTAGTATATTGTCATCGATGGGGCCGAATTCGTATCTCTCTACAAACGTAGCTACAGCAGCAGCTATCAGTCCCCAACCAGGTAGAGAAGGATCTCCAAGTCCTCCTACATACCACCCCAAAGGGGCGCTAACAATGAACATGAAGACATTTCCTATGGGGCTCTTCGACCTCTTTCTTACAACGAGATTCCTAACAACGCCTGTGATTCCATCTCCGAATGCCATGAATAGCGAAGGAATGATTGCTAACCATGGATCGCCAACCAATGCCCAAATTACAGTGATCGAAACCCACCACATCAGTGAGAACTTCACATCATTCTGATTCTGTTCCGTCTGAAACCAGTACATCCTCCTTCCAGAAACATGGGCGATGTAAGTGAATATCGTTAGTATAATTCCACAGACCATCGGGTACCAGAAGTCAGTGAAGAGAAACGGCACGCAAAGAGATCCGACCCCCCCGGCGAACATATGCACAATCTTCCTATTGTAGTATACTGCGCGAATATCTTCCACGCCTCTTTCGACCATCATTCTGTACGGAACCTTTGTTGAATATAGAACAAACATCACATAGATTCCCATAATCAATGAATAGTAGAGCTGCACGTCCATAGCAAAGCGCAGAGTTGATGACCAGATATACTCTCGCATCGCTATGGACGCCAGTGACAAAGACAAGGAGTTCTCTACCAAAGCGGTACATTCTGGAATGGTAGAGGTAGAGGGCTCGGCGACCACTCCGATTTTCTTGACATCAACCTACAGGCTCACGGACGAGAAGTATCAGGGCTGGGCCGACGGGCTGCATCATACTGGACCAGTCTACTCCAGAATATCAAGTGTAAATTCAGAGGTAGTTTCCGCTAAGTTAGCTTCACTGGAAGGCGCAGAGGACGCAGAAGTATTCTCAAGTGGTATGGCTGCTATATCTACCACCCTGATGACACTGCTTTCCACAGGAGATCATATTGTGGCAACACCCGATTGTTATGGTGGCACATACGCGCTTCTAACCGAGATACTACCAAGAATGGGAATCGAGGTCACAATGGCTGACATTAGGGATCCATCAAGTTACGAACAAGCAATCCAGGAAAACACCAAGGTACTCTACGCAGAGACAATGACTAATCCCACAATGAAGGTTTGTGACCTTAATGCAATCGCCGAGATCGCTAACAAAAATGGATTAGTTTCTGTAGTGGACAATACGTTCGCGTCTCCCTGGTCATGTAACCCAATCAAAATGGGCTTCGATATCGTGATTCACTCGGGAACCAAATATCTTGGGGGTCACGCAGATTTAACTGCGGGCTTTGTAGCAGGAAAGAAGCAACTGTTGGCTGAAATCTTCCATACTAAAATTTACCTCGGGGGAGCCGCTGATCCACACATGTGCTATCTCCTTGAAAGGGGTATGAGAACTCTACATGCAAGGATGCCGATACACGCATCAAACGCTGCTGATATTGCAAAGAGACTGGAGAGTCATGATATGGTAGAGAAGGTCATACACACGTCTTTGGAAAGCCATCCAGACTTCGAGATAGCCAACAGAACGATGCCGAGGGGAAGCGGTATGCTTGCATTCGTCATCAAGGGAGGTGATGACTCCGCTCTAAAGTTCATGAGGTCCCTGGATATCATCTTCGAGGCAACCAGTCTCGGAGGAGTAGAAAGCCTCGTAGAATGTCCTTTCAACTCGAGTCACATGTTTGTGCCTGAAGAAGTCAGACATGAGGCAGGGGTTGTACCGGGTTTCGTTAGGATGAGCATTGGTATCGAGGGGGTCGAAGATCTGTGGTCCGATATAGAGAAGGGACTAGAGTCTGCCAGAGAGCTACTACTGTCCAGAGCTTAGGTGTCCTTGATGGATATTGAACTGCTGATTGCCAGTCTGGCCTTCATAATACCAATGTGCTTCAGTCCAGGCCCAAACAATGTTCTTTGCGCGGCTCATGGTTCCCAACATGGTTTTCGTGGAACGCTCATTCTGATTTCCGGTATGGCATTCGGCTGGTCAACCTTGGGCCTATTCGTAGCAGTAGCCACCGACCTCATCGAGGAGAACCAGACTGTATTCGATTTACTAACATATGTAGGCGCCGCTTATATCGCCTATCTTTCATACAAAATAGCCACTTCGAATACTATTGAGCAGAACGAAGACGCCTCGGAAAGACTTGGTTTCGTGACTGGTGCGACAATCCAAGTAGTCAACGGCAAGGCATGGATCCACTTCCTGGTCCTAATGACGTCGTTTGGAACCCTATTCGGCACCGGATTCACCGGAAAGGTGTTGTTGGTTTTGCTGAACCTCGCCTGCGGGCTTCCCGCAGTGATGACATGGGCGGCGTTCGGAACGGTTCTCAGGAGGGCCTTCAGTACTCCAGAGTCTGCAAGAGTCTTGAATTACATCATGGGGCTATCGCTCTTCGCAGTGGCGATATGGATAGCTTTGCCACACTAAGTTACCCTATTCAGATCCAGGCTCGTCAATGCTGCCACTGAGCATCAATCCGCCAAGGGCGATATAAAGCGCCATAGTAAGTGGAAACACGATTTGGAACTCAGCCTGTTCAGCATCTTGTATCAGGGGGAGAAGCGTGTTCGCAAAGCCCACAGGCATGAGCATGAAGAACGCGCCCTCCGACAATCCCTCTGGTACCTTAAGGCCGACGTGAGCCAGCCCCATACTGATCATCGCAAGCCCCCATGCCACGGGTGTAAGGGCCCAGAGCCCATTTCCAGCATTGAATACCATCAGGGCCACAGCTTCTCTCGTAGCCTGGTCTTCGTATACCGCGGTAGTGTCATTGGTGAGTAGGATTACTGCTGTTTGTGCACCTAATCCAGAAAGGAAAAGGCCGAATGTCCCGAAGATGAACAGATCGGCCATGTTGAGTAGCTGGGTCGACATCCTGTCAGCGCCCTTCTTCATATCCATTGAGAGCAGGTGTAGTCCACCGAACATCAGGGACATTCCCAGAACCCCAACCGCGGCCAGGACAATTGACGCGTCGTCCCTCAGAAGCTCAACAGCCTCCATCCCAACTTCGTTCTGGAGGGGCCAGCTAAAGAAGGCCCCCACCAGCATCAACGGTCCAATTACAAGCATTATCGGTGTCAGATTTCTTGACATAACCGATGGTCAACCTACATGATAATAAAATTGACCTATAAATAGACTATTCATAGTTGGCTTTCCGTTGCTTCAACGGAATTCGGTAACCCCACTAGACTCAGCTAACCACTTCATCGCGTTGGTGTAGTCTTCCTCTGCTTCCTCGATATCATTCAGAAGCAGATCTTCTGCGGCATCCCAGAGTGCCTGCAGTGCTGGAACCCAGTCTCCCCCCTTGTCTCTGATGGTCTCATCGAACCTCCACGCGTCTGACTCGGTCCTGTTGTGAACCACTAACCACGCCCAACCCATAGAGGAGTCAAGTCCTTTTCCCTTCCTTGCTAAAGATACAGTGGAGGAGACTCCATCTCCCACTGCCTTTCTGACCAAGCTATCGGCCATTCTGAGAGGAGGAGGGAGCTCCTCGTTTTCCCAAGGCAACCTTTTGAGCCTCATCTCTGTATCCAAGGACTCCCCAAGCTCTCTGAGGAATGCACCGAACCCCTGCTTCCTCCTTGATTGTCTCTCAAGTATCTCCACAGAGTCCTCATCGCTAAGTCCATACAGCCCCTGTAGCACAGTTTTTCCATACTTTGGCCACAGTGAAACTAGGTTAGGGTGACAAGAGCCTTCCTCCATCCTCACTACATCGGACTCCAAGTCCAGTACAACTCCGTCAGTTCTGACATGTATTCCTCCCTTCAGAGAATCGAGTATAACCGAAATAGCGTTCTTCTCGTCGTCCGTTCCAGATAGACAGTCGAGAAAACCCACTCTATCATCCACGTTAAACCACGAGTTGCCTACCACATATCCCTCCTCAATCGAGTTCAGGATACTGGCTCTGCAGGATTCAGATAACCTTGCGTCATCCAAGGACATCCTTAACCAGGAATCTAAGACCTCTCCAAGTCTTTCGATTCCCTCGTCCGGTAAATCTCTTCCTTCAGGCCATCCCCTTGGCCTCCACATCCACTCTGCCTCACAAATTGACCCAAGCTTATTGGGTGGCATCATGGAAATAGCTAGACTCTGAGCAAAAGGCTCGTCTGTCTTGGCCAGTGAGGCTGGAGAAATGCCCACCATGGTATTGTCCTGGAATGTTAGTCGCAACCAACCACTCTCACTAAACTCCCCATTTTCAACGACTTCTTCTGAAAGCCCAGAGGTCCATCGCACGCCCTTTCCATTTAGCTCGACTGAAGACTTGTCAAGTACCCAACTGATCCACTCAGGAGGGGCATCTGGAGACGAGCAGGAGCAAACAAAACCGCCTTCCCACGAGAAGAAGTACTGTCCAGCTTTAGCGTGTCCATCCCAAACGAGGAGTCTCAGCCGAGGATGGTTGAAATTTTGGATTCCAGCAAGATGGCTCTGTTTCCCATTTCCTCTCCTCAGGTAACTTGAGGTACCATAAAGAGGGTGTTTGAAAACCGAAACCGTAGACAAATCGTCCTCGCCCGCAGCGAGGAGGCTCCCTGCAAGCGCTCTGCAGACTTCGTCTCCGCCCTTCTTCACCATCCTCTTCTTGAGCCACCGATGATCATTTCTCTTAGTGGCTACAATCTCAATCTCTTTTAGTGTCATAGCCATCTTGTCTTTGTGTCCGAAGAATGAAATTTTTCCTAACTCTCCTGTTATTTCAGGTACAAATGATTCTGGGTCGTCCAATAGTCCGTCTAAGTTAATTTCCAGCCTTCTCTGAATTTCTTTAGAAGCCCGCTTAATCCCTCTGACTCTAACCTTTTTCCTTCTGTTACGGTCTCCGGGAAACCTAACTTCGGCTGGGGGTTTCGCCATCTCTCATCATCTCCCTTAACGCCGGAACACCTTCTAGCAATTCACATATCCGCCTTTAGGCTCTCAAAAATCTCTTTCTCCATGCCACTGAATTCTGTCGTAAGAATTAGACAATGCATCATGCCTCCTGCAAATTCAGATATGTCAGAAAGGCTTCCAGAAACGACTCTTTGCTCACTTGTGCCGATATCGCTCAGCAATATTGCATTCCAGTCAGAAATAGAAGAAGACAAGGGCTCATTGCCCTCCCTCCCATATTCTCCCTGGCGTTCGGCCATAGCCTTTAGGATCTCATAAGCCTGCTTGGGGGCCATTGGCTCAGGAGGTGCTGAACCCATTCCCGTAGGATCTAGATCTAGCAGAACAAGAGTATGGAGGCTGTTGGAGTAATTCTTCAGAATTATTTCCAAAGGAGAAGTAGGCAGGTAGTCTCCATAGGGGAAGGGGATAGTTACCTGTCTACCAAATCGATACGACTGCATGCCTGATAGAGACACAGCCAGACTAGTTGCCGAGAGTCCAGGAACGACGTGGAAGGGGACGCCCGACTCCTGGCATCTAATCTTCAGATCGATATGGGTGGTTGCCTGCATCGGGTCTCCCACTACCATGATTCCAACCATCACATTCTTTGCCTGTCGAATTATCTCAACTGGGTTCTCGATATCCTCTCTCATAACCTTACTCCAATCTCCTACCAAATCTCCCAATTTCTCTTCTTGATCATCAGGCAGAATAGCAGTGTACCCCTCAAGATACCTCTTATCGCAGGCTTCAGCTACACTCAATGCAAACGATGTCATATGACGCAAATCACCAGGCCCTATTCCAATTAACCAGAGCCCCGGGCCCTCCATTGCAGCCGTCATCGTGAAGCGGGCTGACCCGTTGCCCATGATGAACGTGATGCGGCATCTGAGGGTACCAAACAAGTCTGTACAGGACGTAATCGTCCTACTGAGAGACATTGACATGCTAAACAACGACATGATGATATGCCCAGACAGTGATGGTAAACACCGGCTAATCCCACTATCAGAGAGCGCACCACATAACCTACCGAGTGATTTCAGCGAATTCGAGGAGGTCATCCACGAAGGAAAAATTGATCAAAGGCCAAATGATAGTTGGTGGAAACACCTCTCAGAAATTATCGGGGAGGACACCATCAGACAGTATGGAGAGAGTTGGCCCTCCAATCACGAGTTTATCGGAGATATAATGGTAGTTAGAATTAATGAGGAAATTTCTGATTACAGGGAAGAAATAGCAATTTCAAAGATGGCCTCCCATCCAAAAATAAGGATGGTCATGGAAGATAGAGGGGTACAAGGAGAACTGAGAATCAGGGACTTATCTCCTATCGCATTAAGGCAGGACTCAGAGATAATCACTGAAGACTTATCAGAGGAAATGTGTGATACCAGAGTTTTGGTCAGAGAGTCTGGCAAGTCCATACTTTGTGAT
>CEWK01050154.1_pt1 | contig 18923 bp, 18 predicted proteins | sample 531431 | NCBI WGS metagenome assembly CEWK01 (sample SAMEA2623059, study PRJEB7988) | marine metagenome | isolation source: saline water (ENVO:00002010), including
TTCCACGCTCTCGATGGGGCACCCGTTGTACAGGCTGGCCCTGATCCCCCCGACGCTACGGTGGCCCTTCAGGCCGCCCATCCCGTTGTCTCCGGCCTCCTCCAGGAAGACCTGCTCCAGACTCTCATCAGCCAGCCTCCATGTCACGTTCATCATCGACCTGCATCCGGGGTCGGCATGCGGCCTCCAGAAGTCGCTGGAGTCGAGTATGTCGTACAGAACTCCAGACTTCTCCCTGTTCCTACCTATGGCGCCCTCTAGCCCTCCGTTCCTCTCGACCCATGCTAGGACCCTGTCCAAGACGAAAATCCCGAACGTGTTGGGGGTGTTGAACATCGATCCCTTCGAGATATGGGTCTGATAGTCCAGCATTGTGGGAAGTCCTTCCTTGCGCCTGCTAGACGCCCAGGGCGAGAGGATTACCACGGTCACTCCACTAGGGCCGAGGTTCTTCTGGGCACCAGCGTAGATCAGATCGTGCTCCGAAACGTCGATGTTGGCACCGCAGATGTCCGAGCTGGCGTCGACTACCCTGGGCTTTCCGCCACTTTCGGGGAGGTGGTGGAACTGAGTCCCGAATAGCGTGTTGTTGGATGTGTAGTGAAGGTACTCAGCACCGTCCCTAACGGAATAATCGCCGTCACTAGGTACGCTCCTGAAACCACTGCCGGAATCGTCCCAAACGCCACTCGCGTCCCCGATCCTATTGGCCTCCACCAGCGCCTTCTTCGACCAGATACCTGTCACCAGGTAGTCAGCCATCCCGCCCTCGCTCATCAGGTTCAGTGCACTCATGTAGAACTGGGTCGAGGCGCCCCCTTGGAGGAAAAGAACCTCGTAATCATCGGGGATGGCAATCAACCCCCTAAGCCTGGACATGGCCGAGTCTATCACATCCTGGAAGGTCTGGCTCCTGTGTGACACCTCCATCAGACCGAATCCGCTTCCGCCTAGATTAGGGAGGGTTTCTGCAACCTCCTCCACGACCTCGAGTGGGAGAACGGCAGGACCCGCGCCGAAATTGTGGATGCGACCCGATGGCCCCATACCAGCACGAGGCCACGGGCGGTCTTTCAGGCCATCGGATGAGCAATAGGGTTCATTTCTCGTTGTCCTGCCGCTGATTCGTGCTCCGTATCGGCCTGGTGATGCTCCAAGGCGCTCGCCACTCTCATATTGCGGCCCTCGAGCGGGCTTCCAAAGAGACAGGGATAGATATCAAGATACACGAATTGAGGAAATCGTCGGACTTAGACTCCTCGGAAGCCCATGCGATTGTGATGCCCGGAGGAGAGTCAACAACCATGAGGCTGACAGGGAATGACCCGGTATCATCCCTCCTCCCAGCTGTCTTCGATTGGATAAGGGCCGACGCAGAAAGGCCAGTGCTGGGCACATGTGCTGGTGCTATCCTATTGGCCGAGCCGGGAGACGGGGGCGACCCCCTGGTCGATGCCAAAATCGAGAGGAACGGCTTCGGAACCCAAGCCGACTCATTCCAGTCCACCATAGAGGCCTTGGCTCTAGGGCGTGAATTCCCAGGGGTTTTCATCAGGGCCCCCAGATTCACCTCTTCTGGGGACAAGGCACAGGTCACGGCTAAATTGGGCAATGAGGTCGTTGGAGTGATGACGAACAACCGGATGGCCCTTACTTTCCACCCGGAACTGTCCGGAGACTCTGGGTTCCACGATTGGCTCCTCAGAACCGCGAAGAAACATGAGGCTGACTCAGAATGATGACCCTCCCTCAGATACCAAATCTCGCAGAGGCGCCCGACCTCTCAGACACGGAGGGGTGCATCCAATGCCAGATGGGCAGCAAACTGGTTCTCTTCATAACCGGGAACTGCCATTGGCAGTGCGACTACTGCCCCCTTTCGGAGACTCGGAGGGACATCGACTGGATGTTCGCCAACGAGAGGAGGTGCGAGACCTTCGAAGAGGTCATCGAGGAGGCTAGGGCGATGAGGGCCACGGGGGCCGGAATAACCGGTGGCGACCCACTCATGGCCAGGGAGAGAACACTCGAGGGGATATCCCGATTGAAGTCCGAGTTCGGCCCGGGCTTCCATCTTCACATGTACACAAGCATACCATTCAATCCAGAACTGGCTAGGGGGTTTGCAGATGCTGGTCTCGATGAGATTCGCTTCCACCTCCTGGGCTTGGATGCCGAGAGGTACCGCGCGACGATCTCGGCATGTTCAGATTCAGGTATTCTAACTGGGGTTGAGATACCCTGCGAGCCAGACAAGAGGGAAGAGCTACTCTCACTACTGGAGGAATTGAGATCCTTCGACATCTCGTTCCTGAACCTCAACGAACTGGAGATCACAGTGGGCAACCACGAGAACATGGAGTTGAGGGGCTTCAACCTCTCCACTGAGATCACAGCCGGAGCCTCTGGATCAAATGAGCTGGCGCTGGACATGAAGTCAAGAGTAAACGCCGCAGAGCAGGGTCTGCCGGACCCTTTGGACGGCGGTGTCAGGGAATCGTACGGATTCCACCTCAAGTTCTGTACCGCCGTCTTCAAGGACGCTGGACAACTCAGGCGCAGGTTCCTCCGAAGAGGTGAGTCCACGATATCCCCTCATGAGGTCCTGACCGAGGACGGAACTCTGATTTTCGGGGCAATCGACGCTGATGAGAGTTCGAAGGACGATTGGATATCTGAGATAGCCCAGGAGACCGGACTGCCTCGGAGGTTCCTCCTCTGGGACGACGAGAACGAGAGGATCGAGATGCCCCTGGTCATAGCCGAGGACATAGCCGATGAGATAGAAGACCCCGTCTTCATGATCGAGGTGCTACCCACTCACGAGAGGACCGAGGTCACGGCAGTAAGGCTGAACGGTTTCGAAGAGGAGTAGGGCCAGTGAAGAACTCCGGACACCGGCTAGGGGCCTCAGGAACCACTGCCGAGAACACCCTTGAGGGATATCGCGAATCCTCCGCAAAGCCAGAGATGAGGGGATTCAGGTACTGGGAGTTCGACATAAGGGAGTCCTCGGACGGAACCGTCTTCGTCTTCCACGACGATACCATAGACCTGAGCGGAAAACAGTCCGAAACCTCACAGATGCCATTCTCGGAGATCAAGAGGGCGGGTTCGTTGGGGGGGATTTCCATCCCTCTCTTCTCGGAGGTCTGCGAGGAGCTCGGCGATTCGCCAGAGAGGGTGATGGTGGAAATAAAGCACCTGAGCTCGGAAGGAGCCAGGACCGAGGTCCTGGAAGCTCTGCGAGGCAGAGGCAACTGGAAGGCAATGGCGACCCCCGAGAGGTTCTCCCGCGCATTCCCGTCAGATATCAGGGAAGATTGGGGGGCAAGGTTTCGGTCAGCCGGGGTAGAGCTTGTTCGAGTCGGTCGCCACAGGGTGAACCTCTTCGATGCATGCAAGTCCCGGATGAGCTGGATCTTCGCACAGCCTAGGTGGCTTTTCGGCCTGTGAACTCTCCTCAAGTTGATAGGTCCCCGACTCCGAAATGACACCGTGCCGGTCAGGAGGCCAGACCCCGAGAACCCCAAGGTGAACCCGTACCGGAGGCTCTCCGCATCCCAGGTCAATGCATGGAGGAAGTGTCCCAGACTGTGGTACTACGGCTGGATGGCCAGACTAAAATCGCCCCTTCCCCCCCAGATTCTGAGAGGAAACGCTGTAGAAGAGTGCGTATGCAGAGTCCTGAGGGAGTCTCCCACTCTGATGGCCGCCGACTCACGCACCTCAATGACCTCGCCTCTAGCAGAAGACGGCTCCCCGGACTGGGATAGCCAGGACTTCTGGATAGGGCCCGGCCTCTCCCCACTAGACTCGTCATCGGTCCCGGATGACCGAGAATCCCTACACTCCTGGGCCTCGTCCAGGGCAGAAGCACACTTCGATAGGTGCTGGGAGTCTGCCATAGCGGACTGGGAGTCCAGCCCGAATAAGGTAGGTTCAGCAGACGACATCGACAAGCAGGAGGGAAGGGACATGGTCGAGGCCGCGATAAATCTGCATCTCGATGAGGTCCAAACATGCATGGAGTCGGGAGGAGGCCCGACTCTGGACGATTGGAGATCAGGCAAAAGGGAAGACTGGCCCGCTCCCGATGGTTTCCCTCGTCAATGGGACGAGCCCCACCCGGCTGCAGGGAGCGGCCCAATAACATGGGCTGAGGCATGGGAGGTCGCCAGACCTTGGTTCGTGGACCCCGATGCTAAGTCCTTCACCCAGACAAGCGCTCACCCAGGCGAGTGGTTCCAGGGGGAATACGACATGGTTTACCGATGGAGCGGGACTCCCAAGATCGTCGACCTCAAGGCCTCGATTGGAAAGGGCGACCGTTCAGGCGACTACCTCGATCAACTGCGGATGTACGCGTGGCTGTGGTGGGAGACTCACGACAGGGAGGAGCAGGTAGAGGGATTGGAAATCTGGTACCTCGGGACAGGGACTGTGAAGCAAGTCACCCTCCCCTCGGAGGAAGAGATGGCTGCCCTGGACTCAGAGCTGGAGGGGCTCTACGGGAAGATTCACTCCCGGGACCCTTCAATCGAAGAATGCCCGCCAAAACCCTCTCCGCTACGTTTCTTCGAGAGGGGAGGGGTTCCCGCCGATATCCCTGTCCATGCTGATGAGAGGGCCAGATGCACCAGATGCGACTACAGGGGTATTTGCGATGGCTCGGACCACGACATCGCACTCCCCCTGGAGACCAGGGTGGAGAGGTTCGGCCATGCATGGCCCGTCACCCCGATTGGCGAGATAGAGACCCGTGCGAGCGTCATAGGGGAAGTCGTGGGCCTCCAAGGGCCCGAGATTCTCGAAGACGGTTCAATAAGCCTGGAGTTCACTCTCCAGGATGGCTACGACAGGGCACGAGTTAGACCCTCCAGACAGGGGAACCCGACCCAGGTGACTCGGAATATCTCAGAGGGCTCGCGCGTCAGGATCGACGATGGCATGCCCTCCCTATGGCGAGGCCAGTTGCAGATAGACTTGGATGGGAACTCTTCCGTATCAATGGCCTCGGAGGGTGATTCTTCCCCTGTGGTAGAGGTCGAGACCAGGGTAAGCGTTGTGGGCAGGGTCTGGTCGATAGACGCCTACCCTAACGGCGTTGATGTGAACCGCTGGTCGATCACATTGATGGACAAGACTGGCTCGGCAGCCTCGGTTGCATTCAAGCAGTTCGTCCCCGTGTCAGCTGCCGCCATTTCTAGGGGGGACGAGATCGCCATACTGAACGGAGAGGTGGGCGAATGGGCCGGACGCCCCCAGGTGAGGATAGGCCCCGGTGCTAGGGTCGTGATTCTCAAGCACTCGCCTGATACGCCAGGGTTCTGACTCTATTGGCTTCGAGTGGGCAAGAATGGAATCAGCTGGTTGGCCAGAGATTGGATGTTCCTGGTCTGAATCCAGACTGAGCCCGAACCATGGAAGTCCAATGTGAAGCCCTCCCCACCGAAGAAGAAGGAACCCAGTCCCTTGACCTTGGAGATTTGGTAGTTCAGTCCCTCGGAGAAAGCTACCACGTGACCGTTGTCTATCTTTATCGGCTTGTCTGGGGTGACCTCTATCTCCTTCATAGCCCCGTAAGATGTGAAGAAAACCTTGCCTGGGACATCAGCAGCCTCTGCACGCAGGAAGAAAGCCCCTTCCCTGGAGAACAGGGATTTTGCTCCCTGGAACTTCGTCGATGTATCCACATTGATAGTCGAGGCCATGAAAGCACCTCCTTGCATGTAGAAACTCTGGCCGGGCTCCATGTCGAATGTTTCAATGTCGCCAGGAGAAGAGGGAGCCAGCGATATCCACCCTCCAGAAGGCCCTGCAGTGTACGTGTTAACGAAAAATGACTCGCCCCCGAGGGCACTCTTCATCATGCTCTTCATGAAGCCGCCAAGCCCTCCGCCGCTGCCCATTCCGGTCTTCATCTCAAGACCATCGGATTGTGCCACCATCGCACCTGGTTCGACCTTGATCTTCTCTCCAGGGGCAAGGTTAGCTGTCATCATAGTAAATGCTGGACCATACTCAGTCTTGGTTTCCATGCTTTCTCGGAATAACTCATCCTCAAAAGCCTACTCCAAGTTTGAAACGAGACGAAGATGGCGCCGAGAGAGGGATTTGAACCCCCGCGTCCAATGGACAGTGGATTTCGAATCCACCGCAATACCGGGCTATGCGATCTCGGCAGCGAACCCCCCACCTGCGAATCAGAGATAAGGCTGACCCGGCCCCAGGAGACTCATGAGAGTCGAGATTCAGCACGAGGGCGAATCACTAGAGGTGGAGTCTAGCGAGCCGATTACCATCAACGAGGTCCTGGAGAAATTGGAGATACCCCCTTCTACCGTACTTGCCGTGCAAGGCAAAACCATCCTACCACACACTTCACTGATCAAGGACGATGCCAAGTTGGAACTGGTGGTCGTCTCTTCTGGTGGATGAGTAGATGCCCATGCAGGTAGGAAGGCCCGATTGGTGGGGGGAAGCTATTTCTCTTCTATCCAAAGATCCGCTCATTGGCGAGATAGTGAGAACTTTCGATGGAGAGGGGCTTTCGGGAAGGGGAGAGATATTCCAGACTCTGGTCAGAAGCATAGTCGGTCAGCAGATCTCCGTAAAGGCAGCCGATGCAGTTCACGGACGCTTGGAGGAGATGAGCGGAGGGGAAGTTACCAGAGAGGCAATCGGCTCCCTAACAGTGGACGAGTTACTGTCATGCGGGCTCTCCAGGCAGAAGAGCCAGTACATCCTGGGCATAGCTAACGATGAAACCCCCCTTCTCCCGGACGGTTACGAGGAATTGGATGATGAATCTCTAATCAGGCATCTCGTGAAATTCAAGGGAATCGGGCCCTGGACCGCGGAGATGATGCTCATATTCTCGCTTATGAGGCCGGACGTTCTGAGCCTGGGTGACTTGGGGGTTGTCAAGGGAATCAGGATGCTCGACCCACAGGCCCAATCTAAGAGCGAGATGCTGGCGGTGGCAGAAGCCTGGAGGCCGTACCGGAGTGCTGCTTGCTGGTTCCTTTGGAGGTCTCTGGACCCAGTTCCAGTAGAGTACTGAATACGAAACACGAGAAGATTAACTCTACCAATCATCTGGAGCTGCCGTGGAACAGACAGGGGAGGCCAGGCAACATTCTGTTCTCGGGAAGACTTTCCACTGGGGCTTCATCATCCTTTACGCATATGGGATCTTCAAGCAGATCGATGAGTTGGAGGAGCTCGACGACTCCGCGTTGCTGGCCTTCGAGGTCGCCTTCGCTACAGTCTTCCTCGGCATTGTGATGATTCGGTACTCATACATGAGAAGGTTCGAGACCTTCATGGGCGCCACCGAACCAGTCCCCCTCGCCCATCGCTATCTAGCTAAAGGGATTCACACATCCATGTACCTATGCCTCGCTATGCTGCCACTTTCGGGTCTTTTGATAGCTGGCTTGTTCACACAGGGAGTAAGGGACGGGCCTTTCCAGGACTTCGCTCTCGCTTTGCACGAGATATCAGCCTCACTGAGTTATGTACTGATTGCTATGCATGTCGGCGCCGCAATATGGTCCAGGGTCAAGGGAGAGGGGGTTTGGACATCCATGGTGCCAGTATGGAAGGAGGAAGGGACCTCTAGAAACGAGTTGGTTACCAGAATCTCAAAATTGGAGAACGAGGTCTTCAACCGAGTAGAGAAGGCCCTCACATCACAGAAGGAGTAGGGGAAAACCAGTCGAAACTAGCCAGGGGAAACAGAAGCTTAAGTCTGTCCTGCTCAGTCGAATAGCCATGCCCACAACCAAGCTCCCCCTGTTTGTCCTTGGACCCGACTTCATGCCCATGTCTAGCGCATCGCTTAGGGTATTCGAACCACGTTACAAACAAATGATGGACGATTGCATCCTGGACAGCAAGCCGTTCGGCTACATCACCTACGACCCGGATGCCGAGGATATAGGAGGTTGGACGCAGCCCGCGAAATACGGTGTTTTGGTCGAGATCGAGGATTACGAGGAGTCAGGATCGAACATCATGATCAACATCATCTCAGGCAGGAGGTTCAAGTCAACCCAGGTAATCCAACCAGTTCTCGACAATGATGTTTCAGGAACTCATTTTCCCGCCGTGGACGAGCTGATGGAGAAGGCGGAAAACCCAGTAGATGGAAAACTCTACCTCAGGTGCGAGGCCGAGGTCATGGAACCCATAGTGCATAACCACGACCAGCAGGACTTCGAGTCGTTCGTCGGCTACATCTCCCCTCTATCCAACCTTATCATGGTGAGCTGCATGTACAGGGGACAGCAGATGGACTATGAGGACAGTGTTTCATCTGTGGATCCGCAGGAGCAGGAGCTTTTCCTCTGGCAGGTCTCGGCCTCATTATGCAGCTCAGTTAACGTACAACAGCAAATGCTTGCATCTGTGACAACTACCGAACTAATGCAGGTCTGCATCGAGGCTGCTAACGATATAATCCAGGTCATTTCCGAGGATGAGTAGCTCTCAACACGCCCACAGCGATGAGACACTAACTAGCGAATAGATGAAATTGCGATGACCAGTAAATGGGCTGTGAAGAGAGCAATAGAAATCATCGTGAGTATCATCGTACTGTTTGTTGTTTGGAACGAATGGTCCGACTCAGGAGTAATCTAGTCTGCTGAATTCCGCCCCTGGCTAGAAGCTGTCCACGAGCGAGAATATCTGGCCTAACGTCAGCCTGATTGCATCCATCACTGCAACTGTTAGGACCGACACAGCCCCGAGCAGTATGACAGGTTCAATCATGTATCTTAAATCGCCGTGGCAGAAATAAATGGTTGTTCAAGTAAATGCCCCCAATCAGAGGAAAAAATTGAGAATCACAATTTCCTAAGATCCCCCGTCAGATATTTCCTATGAGTTGGAGGAGATACAGGAAACCTAAGAAGGCGTGAATTATGATTAGACCCATCATCACGTCGGATAACCTTCCGTGCAAATCCTTCGTCCTCGCGAATGACTCGCCAGCAGCCTTCCTCGAGCTTGCCCTTCGACCCAGAACCCACAGGTAAGTCATCAATAAAAGCCCGAGTAAACCTCCCCACCCATGGAAATGGCCAGGCATCAGGTCATCATATCCTACATCCTCGCCTGACAGAGAGGCCGATACTAAACGTGCCAGGAAGGCAAGTACAATCACCGCGATGACCAGACGAAAAAGACGCTCCCCCCTTATCTCGTGGCGCCTTAACTCGGAAGCCCTTTCTTCCCCCTTCAGCTCCGAGCTTTTTTTCCTCCAATCTCGTTGCAGAATGAACTCCCTAATCACCAGAAGCGCAGCTATGGGGTGCAGTAGGAGGATGAGAACCAGTGCCAGGTCCATGTGCCCTCGCTACATGACGAGGTCTTGAGTTCTCTCTTCCAAATGCCTACCTAACGAGATTAGGATCACAGAATCCTATTGGGGCATTAGATGCCGTCAGTATACTCCGGAGTGCTCTTGCATCCTTGCGTACCAACTGGAAACTACCTCGTGCCTCTCCACTATGTCGAATCCGTTCAATCCCTGCATGGAACGAAGTATCCCGAAGTTGGCGAAGTCCGCTCCGTTGGGCTCTCCCTCGCCGAAGAAATCCCCCTGTATCCCATTGGACATCTCGTCTAGTTGGTACTGGAGGTTCTCACGTGGTGGTAGTTCGAACATCTTCGCTCTACTCTTTCCCACCATGCGCATGATGAATGCGCCCAGCCATTTGTTGACTAGGCGACTCCCAAACGAGAAGTTGTCGACCTTGGTAACGTAGTCGAGGGCTCCGAGGGAGGTTCTGTAGGAGGTGTAGATCACCGCAACGATCGACTTCCCGAGAACCTTGTTAGAGAAATCCATCCATCGGTCCTGTTCGGGATCCTCGCCTTCACGGGGAAAAGAGTTGGCGCCGTTGGAGTCTATGTAGTGGAGGATGTGGTTCGAGTCATTCACTTGGGTTCCATCGACATCGATGAAAACTGGTACTTTGCCCCAGTCAGACCACTTAAGCTGGGTCTTGAAAGTGGGATCCACCTCTACTTTGGAGTAATCAATCCCTCTTGATCCAAGTATCGCCTTGACCTTGAAGCAGAAAGGGCAGGTCTCGAAGCAGTACATGGTCGGTAGGGCGTCAACCACCCTCTCTGGAACCAGAACCTCCTGCACTCCCGAAGTCGGCTCATCCAATTGCCCCTCTTCCATAGCCACTCGCGGAATCGCGTGCTTGTGAAACCATCGAACCATCATTTTCACTGGCGCTTACCGCGCCCATCGGTTCGGCGAAACACCACTTCATATCCTTTTGAGTTTGCTTCCTCCTATGGCAATCGAAGTGGTCTGGTTCAAGAGGGACTTGAGGACATCGGACCACTCTCCACTCTCCGAAGCATCAAGTAGCAATCTACCGGTTCTCTGTCTCTTCCTGGTAGAGCCTCAGAGGCTGGCACAGCCTGACTGTGACCCTATTCACATCGAGTGGGAACTCGACTGTGCGTACGAACTCAGGAAGAAGCTGGAGGCGACCGGGGCTAATCTCGACATCATGCATAAAGACGCCCTAGAAGCGATGGAAGAGATCCATGGGAAGTACACGATTTCGAGAATTAGGAGTCACGAGGAGACTGGCACGGCATGGTCTTTCGATAGAGACAAGCGAGTAAGTGAATGGTGCAAAGAGAACAGAGTCGAATGGATAGAGTACCCAAATAATGGGGTGATCAGGGGGATGGATGGGAGGGATAAGTGGAAAACATCCAGAGATCGCAGAATGGGTTTGGATCTCCTGGCCCCTCCCAAGAGAATAGCAGGGGTTCAATCGAAGCATGAGAATGCAACTATGGGATCCATTGGCATGAGTAGAAGGCAGATTATTCACAGGCCAGGACCCGGGCAAGATGCTGCTATGGACGTTCTGAGGAGCTTCCTGAGCAGTCGAGGAGAGTCATACAGATGGTCCATGTCCAGCCCCTCCCTGGCAGTTGATAACTGCTCTAGACTGGCGCCATATTTCAGCACGGGATGCATCTCCATTAGGCGTGTGGTTCAGGCGACTTCCTCGAAGATGAGACGTCTGAAGGAGGCAAGGTCGAGAGGAGAGGATGTAGGGGGTTGGCTTCAGAGCCTCTCCTCCTTCCAGAGTCGGCTAGCCTGGCACTGTCACTTTATGCAGAAACTAGAGATGGAACCAACCCTGGACACACGTGCTCAGAACCCCCTGATAGATAGGAGCATGAACAGGGAGATGGACGAAGAGAGGTTTCGAGCATGGTCCGAGGGGAAGACAGGATGGCCCTTCTTCGATGCGTGTATGCGGAGTCTAATTGCTACTGGCTGGATTAATTTCCGTATGAGGGCGATGATGATGTCTGCAGCCTCGTACAACCTCTGGCTACCTTGGAGGGAGACGGGGCTACATCTTGCTAGACATTTCTTGGACTATGAGCCTGGAATCCACTGGTCCCAAGTCGGCATGCAGTCTGGTACTACCGGAATCAACACCGTCAGAGCATACTCGGTAATCAAGCAAGGCAGGGATCACGACCCCAAGGGGACGTTTATCAGAAATTGGGTATCTGAGATGGGAAGTGTGCCGGACAAATACATCCACGAACCTTGGAAGATGCCACAAGAACTCCAGAATGAGGTGGATTGCGTCATTGGAAAGCACTATCCATCACCTATAGTGGACGAGGCTTCAGCTAGGAAAGAAGGAGTCAGGAGGACCTACGCAGCAAGGAGCGGGGAGGAAACGAGGGAAGCCAGCAAGAAGGTGTATCAGAAGCATGGCAGTAGAAGACGACCAACAGGACGCCGGAGGGGAAGGGGAGCCAGGGATTCACGCCAGGCCAAACTCTTCTGATAAAAAAAACCTGTAATCCAGACCTACCAATCAGTCAGTGACGATTGCACCGGTCTCCTTCCGAATGCAGGTTCCAAAATGGACAAATGCAAGTTTGACACTGCCCTCGATGCCGAATCCAGAGCTGCTCCGGCAGATCCTATCTCTTTTCCAAAAGCATCGCCGATGAAAGAAACCCCGTCCTTGGTCACTACAGATCCAGGTCCTGTAGAAGCCCTGCTGTATCGCCACTTGTGGGCCTTCCAACCCTCTCCAGAAATACCTATTGAGTCTGTGATAATTTTCGATAACGAAAGCTTGTCCTGGTCAATCAACTGGCCACTCATCTCTGCGGATAACTCCACCATCGTAGTCGAGTTCCCCAAATCATGGATTCTGAAACCCTCCGGTACTTCCTCGGGGATTGTATCGCAGAATCCCCATGCAACAATACTGGGGATGCTTTCGCCATCGATGTCTATACCCAAGTCACTTGATATCTCCGAAGCCTGCTCTACTGGAACGGCTACAATCACCCTATCGTATCTGCAAACTTCCCCATCTTCATCGGACTCAGTCGTAACTCGTATCCCCTCCTCCATAATCTCCAACCCGGAAACCCTGCTGCCGAGGCAGATGGACGACCCTTCAGACAAGTGCTTCAGAAGCTCCGGGAGGGGGGCTTCGGGGATCAGCGAATCTCCCTCGCGTCTGACCAATCCCAGCCTAGCCCACTCATCTACGAATCTATCCATCCACTTTGGCATCGAGTCAAGGGCCCTTGCTCCCAGATGAATTTCGGTACCCTCATCGGTCTGCCAACCGGTCAGCCTGCCCCCTATCCTGGAACCCTTGTCCCAAACTGTGACATTGTGACCTAGATCGGAAAGCAGCCTCGCAGCGAACATTCCCGAGAGGCCCCCGCCAACTACACCTATGTCCATGGAAACCCCCATCGTGGCCTTGTTCGTTAACTCCTGGTAGGCAGTCATGTCAATACGATTCACATGGACATGAGTGGGCCTTTTCCTGATCTTCCCCATTATGGGATCAACGGGCCCAAAGGCTCTGTCGAACAGGCCGAAGCACCATTGGACTCCCGCAATGGAACTGGGGTCCCTGCCGTCGAGTGCGAATCTGTCATTCATCTCCAGGGCCAGATGCATTGCCTCTTCCGCATCCTCCCTCCATCCGGCAAATGCCTTCCCCCATGTCATCCGTACGTTGTTGTGCATGGTTCCGTGCCTGACTAGTCCCGTCTGTGCAGAATCCCAAAGGCGGTCGCCGGTCCTCCCCCTCTCGAGCTGGATCGTGGACAACTCCGAGACTTCCGGACTCCTGTCGTTCCACGATGTAATCGCCCATCCGGGGATATTGGTCCAATCATCCGGATTGTCCTTAGCATGAACGTGGTGTTGCGCGTGCTCCCTGAAGACGAGCATCTCATCTAGGAACTTCTCGGCCCCCTTGCCCCCTATTGAAGAGGCGTCTCGAACCATTCTGGTCGTTGAGATCATGCCATAGTGAATCCAAGGGGACATTCTGCTAACCCCATCGCTCAATGCTGCGTTATTCCTCTTCATGTGATAGCTCCTTATCCCTGAATCGCACCAATTCTCCCAATGTTCTATCGCATACGAGGAACCCCCGGTGACCCCAGTAACTGCAACAACGGTGGGGTCGATTTCACACTTGGAAAGGAGCTCCGCCCCTCCGTCCTTAGACAATTCCAGACGAACATCAACGGGATCGAAGGGAGGAGTCCAGGACTCTGGCATCCTTCTGACCTCTTCCCTGACTATGGGCCAATTTCTTCCTACCCTCGCCCGCATTTCGTCATCTGTTGCCTTCCTGAATTTGAACGGCCTGTCCAGTGACTTGCCAAAAACGGGCCTTGGCAATACGCAGTGGGAGTCTACCTCTATTAGACAGCAGACCTCGCTTACTTTCTCTGCCCATTTCTTCCATGGTTGGAGATCGACCATGTCAGTGACGACTAGTCCAGACTCCTTCGCCAGGTCAACTAGGTATGGTCCCCTGCTACCTTCTCTGGAAACGTGCACAAGGTGATCGACGCGGAGGGACTCCGCTCTGTCTGCAACGTCAGCAGCACCTTCGAGCAGGAATCTGTGGTGCCTGTATGATGCGTATTGGTACCTCTCATCAATTCCATGGTATACTAGGAGGGGCACTCCTAGGGAATTCGCCGCAAGTCTCGCAGTATCGAAAGTGGGGCATTCGTCAAGCCTGATTGCCGTGCGCATCCAATGTATGACGTAAGAAGGCCGGTCATCTATCTCAGATCTTGCAATGCACCTCTCCCTCAAGTGCTCTGGAAGACCTAGGCTGCCCAGCATGAGATCAACACAAGCTCTGCACGATTGTGTCTCAGGATTCTAGAGAGATTGCTACAACGGAAGCTGGTCCAGGATTTCTGGCCTTGTTTGCAACCTCTAGCTCGTTGACCCCGCAGGTCTGGGTGTCTCCCGGGAACTTGGCCTTGCCAAAGTAGTACGAGGCAACGCAGGCGGATAGGTGCGCGCTTGCGATGGCGGACATCAGCATCTGCTCAATCAGTGATGTAGTGGTGGTCCAGGTGCCGAACAGGGCCGTTGCAAATCCTAGAACCGCCGAAACCAAAGATGCCAGTACTGCGAAGTGCATCGCCAGTGCGTTCAGCTCAGGCCTTGAGACTGAAACAGCTCCAGCGATCATCAGTATGATACCGAACAACGTCGGGAACAGGGCGGTCAGGTAGTCGGTGAAGCCATAGAAACCTAGGCCCAGAGTTGCCATCAGCACTCCAGCCAGAATCGTGACTTGGGGTATTGTAAATCCAGAGATGGTGTATCTTTGCATACCTCGCCTATCTCCGTTCAGTATATTATATCCTGTTTCGTTCCAATCGCTATTTTCCCATTATCTCGATCGGATGTAGGACATGTCAGTAAGGTTCTATTCAGGGTTTTCAAGCACTCTGGATGCAGAATCCCCTGAGAACATCCTAAGGATGGCTAATCCGAGCAGACCACTCAGGGTGAATAGGACCATCGCCGAGACTCCCTCCGAGGAGATGGCAACTCGTATGATTACGGTAGATAGAACGAAACCCGTGTTCCTGGCCAGATTCCCAAAATCAGTGTAGAACCAATACGAGACAAGCAGTATCAGAATGTCTGCCAAAATGAGGAAAGTAAAGAAGTCAAGGAAGAATATCACCCTACTTACAGAGCCGCCCCCATCCTGAACCGACGCGATCCATGTGAAGAAGGAATAGGCCGCTGTTAGAAGGAATACAATCAGCATGAAATTGGCAACCAGACGCTTAGATTCGACGAAAACTGCAATATCCCCAGACATATCCCCAGACTTGGTCGAATTATCGCTTATTCTGAAGTAGGTCAGTGAGGTGTAGAAAAGGGCCAGGAAGGCCGCGCACTCAACCAACAGGAAGCCCAGGTCCGAGCTTATTTCCCAACCCTCCGTGCCCTCAACCTCAGAGAGCCGTTTCAGGATGTCCCGTACGACTAACAGAGTTGCTATCTCATACTGCTTGCCAACCGAGGAGGAGAACGAATCTGGAATCGTCCTAATCAGTTGGTAGACTTCATAGACCAGAAGTATGGAAAAGGGGGTATAAAGGCTCGAAAGAGGGGAGCTGACCAACTCCGAGGCCTCTCCCGTTATCGAAATCCTCCCCGTGCTGTCGAGGGCCCATAACCCAATGTGGAGGAAAAATCCCACCACCGCGGAGACTATCGCGATCTTGCGAATTCTATCCTCTGCTTCGTCTCCCATGGATAGGTCGAAGACGACTTTGTTCCACTTCAGCATGAACCTGGCCGGAAAACCGCATATTTAGTAATGAACTTATTTTTTGGAAACAATAACTCGATAATTCTCGATATGCACAACTTCAATTGTCTCAAGCATGACTCGAAATCATGGCGCAGAAGTCACTGGGCTCTTTGAAATGGGTAAGCCGTTTTCTCGATGAAACTCCGGGGGACGGGGTGACCGGTGGAGGCCCTAGGCAAGTACCGGGTGCCTGCTGGTCTAAGGTTGACCCAGAGGCAATGCCAGATCCGGTGCTTAGGCTGTGGTCCGAGGAGATGGCTACCAAGCTAGGCCTCGACGTCGCGGAGGAGGTTCTGCTCGGTGGAAACGGCAAGGTCTTGGGGATGGTTCCCTATGCCCAGAGGTACGGAGGCCATCAGTTCGGCAACTGGGCCGGCCAACTTGGAGACGGCAGGGCGATAACCCTCGGGGAGGTTGACACGGGGGAGGGCGTGCTAGAGATGCAGCTTAAGGGCTCGGGCAAGACTCCATACTCGCGATTCGCGGATGGACGGGCCGTCCTACGCTCATCCATTCGGGAGTTCCTGTGTAGCGAGGCCATGCACCACCTCGGCGTTCCCACCACTCGGGCGCTATCCCTGGTCACCACTGGCGAGGAAGTGATGCGTGACGTGATGTACGATGGGAGGCCAGCACCCGAGCCGGGTGCGATTGTGTGCAGGGTGGCTGAGAGCTTCATCCGGTTCGGCAGCTTCCAGATTCATGCAATGACAGGGGATAAGAAGACTCTGCGCGCCCTGGTCGACAACACCGTGAAGCAGCACTTCCCGCACCACTCTTCGAACTCAGACCAGGGCCTGGTGGAGTGGCTGAAGGAGGTTGCCGACAAGACCGCACTCACGATCGCGCACTGGATGCGAGTGGGCTTCGTGCACGGTGTGATGAACACCGACAACATGTCAATCCATGGGCTAACCATAGACTACGGTCCCTACGGCTGGTTGGAGGGTTTCGATCCCGACTGGACGCCGAACACTACCGATTCAAGTACCAGGAGGTACAGGTACGCCCAGCAGGGCGAGGTCGGTGCGTGGAACTTCGCTCGACTTCTGGAGTCGATTTCCCCACTTATGGAAGAACCCAAGTCCCTGCACGAGGCCCTGGACTCATACTACGATTCTTACAGGGGGCACAGTAGCCGTATGTGGGCCGAGAAACTCGGTCTCGACGGGTTCCAGGAGGGGGATGGGGACCTAGTCTCTGGATTGACATCAGTTATGCAGTTGACCGAGACCGACATGACCATACTCTTCAGGACGCTATCTACCATTCAAGAACCGGAGTCCAACCATCTGGCCCCTGCTTTCTACAAAAAGGAGGAAATCCCGCAGAATGAGTGGAACTCCTGGTTGGACAGGTGGTGGGACAGAGTGGATGGCCGACCTGACAGGGAGTCGATGCAGAGTGCCAACCCGAAGTACGTCTTGAGGAACTGGATGGCCCAACTAGCAATCGATGCAGCCGAGAAGGAAGACTACTCAGTGGCAACAGACCTCCATGAGATGCTGAAGAAACCGTACGAAGAACAACCCAGTAATGAGGAAAAATGGTTCACTAGGAGGCCAGAGTGGGCTAGGAACCGAGTAGGCTGCTCAATGTTGTCATGCTCTAGCTGAACCCAGTCAGACTATCCCTGAGGACCGAATTTACGTGATCAGAAACCCAGCCCTTCCAAGTCTACGTCGCTGTTCATGTTGACTCTTACTGGGAATGCGAGGGTCACGCCGTCCTCCTCGAACCTCCTGAGAATCTCAGTGACGAAGAACGACTTCGATGGCCTCATCTTTCTCGCATTGTCAACATAGTAGCGAATCTCCATCACTATCTCCTGATCTCCAAAACCCCTCAGTACGACCTCCGGCGGCTTGGGCTTGCTCACAATGTCAGGATGGTTGTCTGCGATGTCCTTCACTATCTCCTCAGCCTTGGTGACGTTAGACCACGTGGCAGTAAGGCCTAGGCGGATTCTGACTCTTAGTTCCATGTCGGAGCTATGGCTGAAGTTAGCCACTGCGTCCTTGGTCAGAAGCTTGTTCGGGATGGTCAACAGAACTCCGTCTGTAGACCTAACTCTGGTGGTTCTGAGGCCGATGTATGTCACGTCCCCCCACTTCGAGTAAGTTCCCCCCAGACTCTTAGGAAGTAGTATCCTCTCACCCTCCCTGAATGGCCTGTCAATGATGATGAATACCCCTGCGATAACGTTCTCAACGGTGTCCTGGGCTGCGAAGGCTACTGCGAGCCCGATGAATCCCAAGCCGACCACCAAGCCGGTAACGTTGATCCCGAACTCGTCAGCTGCTGTGAGGATCACCAATGCCCAAAGGGCAACTCCGGCGATCCTGTAGAGGAAGTTCTCGAGCCCCTCATCGAAGTCGACATTATCCATCAACTTCCTCATGTAGGCCTTTATGACTCCTATCAGAGGTATGCCCACGACGAGAATCAGCACCCCAGAAGCAGGTCCAGCAGAAAGGGAGTCAGAAAGGCAGGAGAAGCTAGGCTCCAATTCGTTCGGGAAGTTTTGGAGACATCCAGACATGAAATACGCTAAAGAAGGAGGCACAATAGGTTACCGATTAGTTTTCGCTCCCCGAGCGTTCTAGGATAGATGACATGCTGACTCAGCAGCACCCATCGCATGAACAACTAGGGCCACAAGGGTCACAGTCACAGCAGTCACAAGGCATGATGTTGTGAATGCTGACTATTATTTAGAGCTATTCAAATTAATATCTCTAAATTCAGAATTATGTTGTGTCAGAGGGAGAGTCGCCCCTCCCTCTGATTTTCGTGTCGTTTTGTGCGTGAATGCATCACGCCAGTATTCCGCCTAGAAGTCCCTGTAGGGACCACCAGATATCCATTGTTTCTCTCAACATAAGCACCTTCATCTACCTGGGTGCTATCAAGACGTGTATCCATAACGCCCTTTCAAAAAAACACGCCTTGATAACCTATACGTCCATCGTACAACTTATGATTAGAATGATATTGACTTTGATGGTTGGGTCGTACGCTGGTATTGCTATCAGCATAATGAGCTTCTCAGCCTTCCTTGCGTGAGCTGAACGGAGAGGGTGCGAGCCTGCCCAGCGAGTGCTAGGTGCGGGTTAGCATAGAAACCGACGATTGGTTTTGGCGCAGGCACAACAAATAAGGCCTATTCCTATGAATCGAATCTATGGTCCCGGTGGTGTGTCCACGTTGTCATACAGAACTGGA
>CEWK01132844.1_pt1 | contig 18833 bp, 23 predicted proteins | sample 531431 | NCBI WGS metagenome assembly CEWK01 (sample SAMEA2623059, study PRJEB7988) | marine metagenome | isolation source: saline water (ENVO:00002010), including
CTGCCCATATGTACCACTACAAATGGTAAGAGCAGTTGGTCAAGACACTTTCCAACCTAAAATCGGTTTCAAAACAAGATACGGCTTACAGGCAAATCCATTTGCTGAAGCTAGTGCTTCTTCTGACGCTGTTATTGACGGTTCTGGTGCTGCTAACGCAAACAGATATTACAGAAAAGTACAAGTTGTAAACCTTGCGTAATCGTAAGTAAACTTATTACTTTAGTAATAACAAAATTAAAAGGGGACCTCTTTTGGTCCCCTTTTTTTATGGTGATGAAAAAATCTAATATCATAAACTTTCAAGAAAATCCTTTGTACATAAAGAAACTAGTCAAAGGCAAACCACTCAATTTATTCGGCGCACCCATTCCTGTAGATACTATAGTTAAGAATTTTAGTATATTCAGATTTTCTTATATGCGTCAAAAGCTTGACAAATAAAACCACCTATGTTATAAATAATAACAGAACTCTAAAAGGATTAGAGTTATGCAATTAATGACTGGTAAAGTCAGGAGGCATTATGTTAAAGATATTAACAAATGTCCGTTATTTCATTGCACCAATATTAATAATCGTAACAGCAATCGGTATACACATAGGCGGTCTATTCGCTTGGACTGGTGTTGCATTATTAGGTCTTGGAATAATAATAGATACATTAATCACACACCAAACTAAAGGTGCTGGGGTTGATGAAAATGGCGAAACATTAGGCATTGCGTGGTTACAAAACACCGTAATGTATTTGATGTTACCTGTGTTTTTAATACTACAACTAATCGTTGCTTACAAACTTTTTAGTGGCGTATCAGGTGTAGAGTTATTAGGCACTACATTAAGCGCTGGTATCTTTTTAGGTATCGGTATAATTTATGGTCACGAACTATCACATACAAAAGGTTGGTCTTTTGTTATTAGTAGATGGATGATGGCGTTAAGTGGGTCTGCACATTTCTGCTACGCTCATTGTTACAATCATCATCTTGAACTTGCAAGTGAAGATGACCCAGCGACTGCACCTCGTGGTCGTACAATATATGGACATTATCTATTGTCTTATCTTGGTCAATCAAAGTTTCTTTTTGAAATGGAGAAGGCAAGATTAAGTAGAGTAGGTAAATCTTTTATCAGTTTTGATAACAGATGGATAAGAGGATATCTTATGTCCGTACCTATTGTAAGTTTATTCTTTTTAGCAGGTGGTTGGACAGGTGTTGCTGTATTGGCTGCAATGTGGGTTATCTCAAACTTTGAGTTAGAAGCATTGAACTACCTAGAACACTATGGCTTAATAAGAGTAAAAAATCAACCTATAGATTATCGCCACAATTGGGATAATGCTACATTGTTTACAAGTTGGTTCTTTATTGAGATTGGTCGCCAAGCAGACCACCACGATAGAGGCGAAACTCATTTCTGGGAACTTGATGATGTTGGCGCTCCTAATACAGGCGTAGGTTATTTTACACTATTCACTATTGCATTGGTACCACCATTGTTTAGAATGTTTATGAAAAAACATCTTGATAATTGGGATAAAAACTATGCAACAAAAGAAGAAGTAGAAATCGCTAAACAACTAGCGTAATTTATGACCCCTAGTAATTCATTTTGCTAGGGGTTTTTCTAGTCATATAAATAGTAGTATGACAACAACAAACGCAATATCACGACAACCTACACAATTGGATTATGCGTCTCCAACGCAATTCAAATTCAGTATAACAAAACTACCGAAGGTAGAGTATTTTTGTACGGAAGTCAACATACCTAGTTTACAGATAAGTAATGCAACACAGGTTACTTCTTTAAGAGATATACCTTTACCAGGAACAAAGCTTGACTTTGGCGATTTAAGTCTTACATATATGGTAGACGAAAAATTTGAAAACTTTGAAGAGATATATGGTTGGGTAAGAGGTTTAGGTTTTCCTGTAGACCATAAAGATTATAGTAATCTATTGGCCGCTGGAAGAGATAGATTTCCTAATCAAGGTAAAAACAATGTAAATCGAAACGCAGGTAGAGAAGGTACTGCTCAACCTCAAGGCGCTATATTATCAGACGCTACACTATCTATTTTATCTGCAAAAAATAATGTTATAAAAGAAGTTAGATTTACAGATATATTTCCTGTTGGTATAACAGGTGCAAATTTTACGCAACAAGCAAGTGATGTACAATATTTGACAAGTACGGTCACTTTTAAATATGCCTATTATGAGTTTGCAGAACCAGGGAAAACTGCGACCTTAGCAACATCATAGGCTCTTGACAACTCCCTAGATTTAGTATAGAATACTAAAGATAAACACAATGGAATTTTATTATGACCTTGGAAGAACTACAAGAATTAACAGACAAAAAACTAAAAATTAACGATACGGAGTTAGACCTAGAAGCGTTAAAAACTCCACAATTACATAATGAGTATTTGAAACATTACAATAAGTTTAATCTATTGTTATCTAAAACACAAGCAGATTTAAATATTGTTAAATTACATAAGTGGGAATATTATACTGGAAAGGCAGACCCAGCAGTATATCAAACTAAACCATTCAACTTAAAAATTCTTAAACAAGATGTTGACAAATACATCGAAGCAGACGAAGATTACATAAAGTTAAAACAAAAAGTAGAATACTTAAAAACTATATGTGATTATCTCGATAAAACAATCAAACAAATATCTAACCGAGGATTTTTAATCAAAGACGCAATTGAATGGCGGAAGTTTACTTCTGGTGCTATTTAATCAATGGTTGAAAATCGCTATCTAATTTTAGAAAAGAAGAACGAAGTCTATCTCTCTATAGAAGCAGAGAGTGATATTCGTAGAGAACTATCAGAGTTTTTTACTTTTGAGGTTCCTGGATATAAATTTATGCCTCAATATCGAAACAGATATTGGGATGGTAAAATAAGACTATTTAAATATGCAAGTGGCGAAATATACTATGGTCTATTACCTTATATTAGAAAGTTTTGTGAAGACAATAATATTCAGATTGTATCAAAACTTAAAGAACAAAATAAACCTTTAGATAAATTAGAGTGTGCTAAATTTTGTAAGGCATTAAATATACCTTTAACTATTAGAGATTATCAGTTTAATGCTTTTTATCACGCAATACAAGAAGACAGATGTTTACTATTGTCGCCAACTGCAAGTGGTAAATCACTTATTGCATATCTAATATTAAGGTTTCAATTATTAAGAATTAGAGAACGAAAAGCAAATAAAGTTTTAATTATTGTACCTACAACTTCATTAGTAGAACAATTGTATAAAGACTTTAGAGACTATGGATATAATACAAAACATATACATAGAATATATCAAGGTCACGATAAAGATACTGCAAAAAGAGTAGTAATATCTACTTGGCAGTCAATATATAAACTACCTAAAAAATGGTTTGCTGACTTTGGAGTTATTATTGGTGACGAAGCACATTTATTTAAATCTCAATCATTAACTACAATAATGACAAAGATGATAAATTGCAAGTATAGAATAGGTATGACAGGTACACTTGATGGTAGTAAGACACATAAACTTGTATTAGAAGGTTTATTTGGTGCTGTTAATAGAGTGGCCAGTACTACAGACTTGATAGAAAAGAAACAACTCGCCGAGTTTAAAATACATTGTTTAATACTAAAACACGGTAAGAATAGTAAAGACTTTTTAAGAGATAAAAACTATCAAGAAGAAATGGATTTTTTATGTGCTAGTAAAGCAAGAAATAAGTACATAACTAATCTAACAAATGGATTACAAGGTAATACTTTATTATTATTTCAATATGTAGAGAAACACGGAAGAGTATTACAAGAACTAATAGAAAAGAAGGTGGAAGATGGTAGAAAAGTTTTTTTTGTCTTTGGTGGAGTTACTGCTGACGATAGAGAACAAATTAGGGCAATTACTGAAAAGTCTGACAACGCAATCATTATCGCTAGTTATGGGACATTCAGTACTGGTATCAATATACGAAACTTACATAATATTATTTTTTCTAGTCCTAGTAAGAGTAGGATAAGAAATTTACAATCAATAGGTCGTGGTTTACGACTAGGTGATAAGAAAGTAAATGCGACACTTTACGATATATCAGATGATGTAGCATATGGTGAAAAAGAGAATTATACTCTACAACACTTTAGAGAAAGAATAAATATATACAACGAAGAAAACTTTGATTATGAAATTCATAATGTGGACTTAAAGGAGTAATATGGCAGACGAGCAAAAATACAATCCCGATGGTACTACAACTATTAAGATAATCAAAATCTTAAATGGTACTGATATTGTCTGCGTAATACCTCAAGGTGGTGCGGCTCAGAATTCGCCGTTACTGACATTAGACAAACCTTTAGAAATAAAATATGTACCTCAAATTACGAATATTGGTGTTAAAGATTATATAGCACTAGTTAAGTGGGCGGCCTACACTAACGACCAATTGGTCACAATCCCTAAAGATAAGATACTTACAATCACTAACGCTAGTGATGAAATGATAAGAAGTTATAAGCAGGTGATTGGTGAATATATGACTTCTGACAAACTAATCAGAAGAGACGACAATGAGAGAACAAAACGCTTGATGGATAGAGAAATGATGTCCGAAGAAGAAAGAGAAGAATTAGAGGAAATATTTGATAGTGTTATCAGAAGTGAAAAAAAGAAGAGAACTATACATTAGGCTCTATAGCTCTTTTCCCCAGCAGCGACACGCTGAATATACCACGAATTTTCCAATGTGTCAAGCACCAGGCAAAATGAAAATTAAATTAGTCAGGCTATTGACCTGAATAACAAAATATAGTATAGTGAGAACATAATGAAACAAGAACCCGAAAAGAAAAAACGAGTACGAATTCCTGCCAAAAAAGAGCACTATGTTAATAACAAAGAGTTTTTAGAGGCAATGATTGAGTACAAAATTAAGAGTGATAAGGCAAAAGCAAGAAATCGGAAACCGCCACCAGTTACGAACTACATTGGTGAGTGTTTTCTAAAGATTGCAAACCACTTATCATATAGACCGAATTTTATAAACTACACATTCAGAGACGATATGATATCAGATGGTATTGAAAACTGCCTACAATATCTAGGTAATTTCAATCCAGAGAAATCTAATAATCCGTTTGCGTATTTTACACAAATTATATATTACGCCTTTGTACGAAGAATACAAAAGGAAAAGAAACAAACAACAATTAAACATAAACTAATACAAGAGGCAAACTATGACGATATGGCCTTACAACCTGGCGATGATAGAGACTTTAAAAATCAATTTACAGAGTTTCTACAGAAAAATCTGCCAATGGAAGACACAATCGGACAAGGAACGACTGGACAGACTACACCAGCCGTACAAAAACGAACATCTAAAGTAACAAAACCAAAACTAAAAAGAGTAAGAAAAGCGAAAATAGATTTAGAAGATTTTACATAATGAAAATTGCATTACTGAACGATACACATTTCGGTGCTCGAAATGATAACCCTGCATTTATAAATTATTTCAATCGTTTTTACGATGAGATATTTTTTCCTTATCTGGCCGAGCATAATATAACAAACCTAATACACCTAGGCGATGTTGTTGATAGACGAAAGTTTATTAATTATAACACGGCACACAACTTTCAAGAGAAGTTTTGGAAACGCCTATGGGATAATAAAATAGACACACATATAATATTAGGTAATCACGACACATATTACAAGAATACAAACAAAGTAAACTTCACACATTTAATTAAAACATTTGATGGTATACACGAACCTTTTATATATGAAACACCTACCACGGTTAACTTTGACGGATTAGATATATTACTATTGCCTTGGATATGTCCTGAAACAGAAGAAGAAAGTATACACGCCATTGATAACTCAACGGCTCAAATTGCAATGGGTCATTTAGAAATCAAAGGTTTTGAAATGCACAAAGGACACTTCAATGAACACGGATTAGAAATAAATCAATTTAACAGATTTGAAAAAGTAATATCAGGACACTTTCATAGAAAATCAGATAATGGTACAATATACTATCTAGGTACACAATACGAAATAACTTGGTCAGATTATAGATGTCCAAAAGGGTTTCATATATTTGATACAGATACAAGAGAACTTACAAGAATATCAAATCCTATTCGTATGTTTAGAAAGATTGTATATAATGATAAGAAAGAGAACTATTTAAAGAAAGATATATCAGAGTTTAATAATACACATATAAAAGTTATTGTAGAAGAGAAAACAGATGTAAACCAATTCAATGACTTTTTAGATAGATTACATAATGACATAAGCACATACGAAGTAAATGTTATTGAAGATAGTTACAATATAAACTCAACGGCCGATGTTAATGTATTAGACCAAGGCGAAGATACAAAGACATTCCTAGAAAATTATATTAATAGTTTAGATACTGAACTAGATAAAAGTAAGTTAGTTGCACATATGAGAGAATTTTATAATGAGGTACAAGATAAGTGATAATATTTCATAAGATAAGTTGGAAGAATTTTTTATCTACAGGTAATACACCTATTACTATTAATTTAAAAGAAGCACCTACCACATTAATTATTGGTACTAATGGCTCAGGTAAATCTACTTTACTTGACGCATTGTGTTTTGTTTTATTTAATAAACCATTTAGAATTATTAAGAAAGACCAAATGGTCAATACTATTAACAATGCAGATACGATTGTTGAAGTAGAGTTTAGTATTGGTCCAACAATGTATAAAGTTAGAAGAGGTATCAAACCTAATCTATTTGAAATATACAAAGATGGTTTACTGATAAATCAAGACGCTTCTAGTATTGACTATCAAAAAGTATTAGAACAACAAATAATGAAACTTAACTATAGGTCATTTTGTCAAGTTGTTATACTAGGGTCTTCATCATACGAGCCATTTATGAAGATGAGAGCAAGTTACAGGCGTGATGTTATTGAAGAGATACTTGATATCAAAGTCTTTGGTCATATGAATTTAATATTAAGAAGTAAACAAATAGAACTCGGCAAAGAAGTTACTAATTTAAGACACCAAGTTGATTTAGTTGAAAGTAAAGTTGAACTACAAGAGAAACATTTAAATGAATTATCAGGTAGAGATAAAGACCAGATATCTAAAAAGAAAGAAGATATAGAAAAGGCACACGAACATAAAAGAGAATATATGTTAAGAATTGATAGTCTCAATAAAGAGATTGCAATTGAAGAAGAGAAGTTATTTAATAAGACAGCGACTAAAGATAAGTTTACAAAACTACAAAAACTAGAAGCAAAGATAGACCAGAATTTAAAGACACATAAAAAACAATTAAAGTTTTTTGAAGAGAATACTACTTGCCCTACTTGTACACAACAAATAGAACAAGATTTTAGACAAGGTAAAATTAATGAAGAACATCAATCTATACATAAATTAGAAGATGGTTATAAACAATTATTAAGTGAGATATCTAATACAGAAGAAAAGATATTAAAGTTTGATGATATAGGTAATAAAATACGAAGTATAGAAACAAATGTTGCAAAATTAAATACTTCTATAGATGAGATTAAAAGACATAGTGATAGAATACAAAATGAGATTGACCAGTTATCAGTTGAGGATGCTGGCGGCCTAAATATAAAAGAAGAGATTGCTAGACTTAAAAAAGAATTAGTTGAGGCAAAAGAAATTAGAGATAATGTAATCGAAGAGAAAAGTTACATTGATGTATTGAGACAGATAGTTGACGATAGTGGTGCCAAAGGTCAAATTATTAAGAAGTATTTACCTATTATGAATACACTTATTAATCAATACTTACAATCAATGGATTTCTTTGTATCATTTCATTTAGACGAAGAGTTTAAAGAAACGGTTAAGAGTAGACATATGGATAGTTTTAACTATAATAACTTTAGTGAAGGTGAAAAGATGAGAATAGATTTATCTCTATTGTTTACTTGGCGTAGTATTGCGAAGATGAAAAATAGTGTTAATACAAACTTGTTAATACTAGATGAGATATTTGATAGTAGTTTAGATGGTCAAGGTACCGATGACTTCTTTAAGATAATCGCTACTCTATCAAAAGAAAATATCTACATAATATCACACAAAGGAGATATAATGTTTGATAAATTTACTAACATAATTAAGTTTGAGAAATACCAAAACTTTACGAGGATTGCAAATGTCTAAAGAAAAAATGACTATAAAAGAAGAAGAAAAATTTAAAGATGATATGATGAAACAAGCCGAAGATATGATTAAGAAAGGCGAAGTTACACAATTAAAAGAAGGTGAATGGCAAGAAACTCCATTAGACAATCCTGATATATTAATAAACCAAGCAAAAGAAGATGGTTACAAAATTAGAGAAGGTGTAAATCCTAAAACATTTCACTATGAATTACTGCCACCAATGGACCCTAGAGTTAGAATACCTGTGCCAGTATTTAAAGATGAACAATTAAAAGAATATGGTATAGAAGATAGAAAAGAATTAGTAGAAGGTCTATTCCAATTAATGCACAAATACGGTGGTATTGGTTTAAGTGCGATACAAGTTGGATTACCTTTTAATATGTTTGTTGCAGGTGACCACCAATCAATCGAAAAAGGTTTAAAGATTGCAATGTTTAATCCTGTAATAATATCTAGTAGTGATGAGGAAGTTATGATGAAAGAAGGTTGTTTAACTTTCCCATTTTTATTTGTCAATATCAAAAGACCTAGAAAATGTGTTATGAAATATGAAGACGAAAATGGTGATATTAAAGAAGCACATTTAGATGGTATGATGAGTAGAGTATGTCAACACGAATATGACCACCAGAAAGGTGAGTTGATGGTTCAGAAAGTAAGTAAACTGAAACTAGATATGGCATACAGAAAAGCAGAAAAGGAGATGAAGAAGTGGAAGCGTTATCAAAAAGCGATGAAACAAAACAAGAGTTAAAACCTTGGCAGAAAGGTTTTGAACTTGACTATTTAAAAGACCTAGAAAAAAGGTTTGATAGTTATAATAAATTTGCACAACACGAATTAAGTAAATTTAAAAAGAATAATATCGCAGAGGCATTATCAAAAGACCAAATACAATTACTTGGTAGAGGTCTAATACATTATACAAAGACTAAAGTTAAATCAAATATCTTTATGTTTCCAGGTGTACTATTAGGTACTAAACAACCTGGTGATATAAACATAAAACACTTTGGTTATAAAACAGAAGATGATATCAAGAATATCATTACAGAATTAAAAGAGAATACAGAATATACGACTAACAATGTATGGTTGTTTATTAATGAAGAAAGTCAACAAGACAAAAGTATCGCTGATAAGGCAGGATTTAAAAAGATAGGTGTTAAGTACAATTCAGTTGCAGATATCATTGGTGTCTATTATAAAGACGCAGAGAGTAAGTTTGAAGATACACAACACCCGAAAGTACCTGTATATGAAAAATATACATTGAAACCTTTTGCATTAGACTTTTCAGATATTACACCTTTGATTGCAAAACAATTAGAAGAAATGGAAATAGAATTTACTAATCACTATTCTAATTACAATAAGGCAAAATCTTGGAGTGCAATATCATTAAGAGGTTATACACCTGATTACAAATTTATTACTAAACCAGTTGAAATGAATAAGAAGTGGAAAGAAGAACATAAAGATGAACACTTTGAAATGCAAGATACAGAGTGGCGTAAAAAGTTTCCTCTAGTAGAAAAGTTATTAAGTCAATTTCAAACTGAAATACATAGAGTAAGATTTATGAATTTAAAACCTGGTGGTGGCGAACTAGAAAGACACACCGACCAAGTTGACCCCGATATAGGTATTCAAGATGGTAGACTTATGAGAGTACACATACCTATTAAAACAAATGTAAATGTAGAATTTACAAGTTGGTCAACAACAGGTAGTAAAGTTATCGCAAATATGGCAGAAGGTAGTTGTTGGTATCTTGATATCAGAAAACCACATATGGCGATTAATAATGGTAACGACTGGAGAACACATTTAGTTGTTGATGTTGTTGCAAATGACCAAGTAAGGAGTATGTTATCAATATGAAAGAATTTTATATAGTATTCGGTTGTGGAATACTAGTAGGTTGGTGGATTATCGCTATGGCAATGTGGATAGGATTTATGTTTTAATATGAAAGCGTATGAGTTTCCAAAAGTAGAGATAGAACAACACGAAGGTATCTTTGTAGTAAGAGAAGATAAACTAGAAGGTGGTTCTAAACGAAGATTTATTGATAGATATATTCGTGAAGAAATGTCTAAAGGTGCAAATGAATTTGTATTTGGTGGTTGTCCTGCAACAGGATATGCTCAAATGTCATTACCTCTACAAGCAAAACAATATGGTGCTAAGGCAACTTTCTTTATGGCAAAAAGAAGTTTAGATAACTTACACCCATACCAAAAGAAAGCATTAGAATATGGTTGTGATATTCGCTGGGTAGAAATGGGTATGTTAAATGTAACACTATCTCACGCTAGAAAATATTACGAACAAGACACTTATCATAGAAGAAATTTTCCATTAGGATTAGAAGACGAAAGAGTAATACAAGACATAGAAGAATTAGGTAAACAAATTGCAGATGAATGGTCTGCTGAAAACTTTTCAGAGATATGGACCGTAGGTTCTAGTGGTACTTTATCAAGAGGACTACAAAGAGCATTTCCTAATTTAGAAGTGCATTGTGTATCTGTAGGCCACAAAATGAGTGAAAGAGAACTAGGTAGAGCAAAGTTTTATAAATCACCTTATAAATTTGACAAACCTATTAAGAAAGAAGAGGCGCCACCGTTTCCGTCTGCACCAACATATGACGCAAAGGCGTGGCCATTTATTAAACAATATGCAAAGCCAAGGGCTTTGTTTTGGAATGTAGGAGCATAATATGGCAGAAGTAGATATGACAACATTTTTTGCAGATGGTTTTGCTCAAGGTCAATTGCAATTTGATACTTACGCTTTTGATGATTTAGAGTTTCCTCAAATTGACTATGATGTACAAGTAAAACTATCAGAATATCAAAAACAACAATTAGATAAAATAAAAACACAATTAGAGTTAGTAATTAAGAAGACTTTTCCTGAATTTAAACTTACAGAAGAACCAGGTTTTTGGCAAGGTGTAACAAAAGAAAATAACGAATTTCATAACGATTTTACTTTTGGCGATAAGTTTAACTCAAATATTCTAGTATACCTAGAAGAAGGTACTATGGAAAACGATAACTATATAGAAGTATTAGGTGTTGATAAATGTAGAATATACCCTTTGAGAGGTGATTTTGTATGGTTAAATCAACAACCTCAATTTGAACATAGAGCAAATAATGGTGAAGGTATACGAAGAGTTATACATTTTCCTTATTATATTCCGTCTCTTGACAACAAAGACAAAAAGTGATAGCGTATGAGTAGAGTTGAAAATAAAGAAGAAAAAATATTAAAAGAACTAAAAGAAATAAAAGTGAAATTAGAAAAGATAGAAACTAGACTAGATACACACATAGAAGATATATGGAAAGTCTACGGACCTATCAAAAGACAAATACAGAAATTTAAACTATGGTAAAAGAACGAGCAAAAATATACGAAAGGAACCCTAATACAGGTGTTATTCGTTGGCGTTATGTAGACGAAAGTCCTGATAAGTTTGGGTGGCCGAATTATGGTAGGATACTCCGAGAAGGAAAAAAGAAGAAGAACACTAATAACATTAAGTAAAATGAATATGAATGTACAAGCAAAAGTAGATATAACAGATTACCAAGATGTTGCAGATTGTATTAGAAGTGACCAAGTCCCTGCTAGTGCAATTGCAGAATACTTTACAGATAAGAAGTTTTATGCTTGGTATAAAAAGAAGTATCTATGAAAAAAGAAAGTTTAGAAGACTTTATAAAACGAGGTGGTAAAGTACAAAAGATGAAACCAGGTAGTGCATATAATCTAGGTTCATTAGATAAGAGTAAAAAACCATCTTGGACAAACGAAGAAATAAGACAAGGTAAAACAGGTACAGCACCAATGCCTGATTTAACTTCAAGACAACAAGAAACATATGGTGGCACAACGGTTGAATATGGGGATAAGGTTCCTGTAGTAGACCACAATTTGAAAAAAGATAATGATTGAGATATTATTAGCAATTTTATATATTATGGGTATTTACTTTTTACCTATTATGATGTTATTGAGGTGGAACAATGAAGAAGTTAACTGATACAAAAGGTAGTGCAAGTCTAGGCGATTTTGTAGAAATACAAGGTGAAGAGAATATTACTAGTAAAGGTAATCTCAAAGGCGTAGTTACAGACGAAGCAGAATTAGAAAAGAATATACAAGAAGTATATGACTTTTGGCAAACAGAAGGTTTCCCTTTTTATAGTATAGATAAGACTTGGCGACAAGAAAAGATGAAAAAACTTTGGGCAGTAGATTGCAAAAATCTATTAACTAAAGATGGTATTATAAAACCTCATCAAGAAGGTCTATCTCTTGCGTGGTCATATATGCCACATAGTTTTGGTATCAGATGTGGTAAGATGAAGACACCTATGGAGATATTTGAAAGTGAAGAACACTTTAAAAAAGGTATTAAGAAACTATTAACTGGTTCTTTCTTTGGCAAGTTTTCAGTAGATGATTTAAAACCTATATCATATGACATATATGGTAATAGAACTTATAGGTCAGAAGAGGCAAGGCATAAATCACAAAGTACAATGAGAAGTCTATTAAGACGATATACAGGTACTCAATGTGTATCAAACTTTAGACCTACAGCGGCCGCTTGTTTATATCAAAACTTTATGAAACCAAATGAGATAGTTTGGGATATGTCTATGGGTTATGGTGGTCGTATATTAGGTGCGATTATATCAAGAGTTAATTATGTAGGTACTGACCCTGCCGCTTTGACATTTAAAGGTCTAAAAGAAATTAAAGAAGATTTTGGTAATGAACATAATCATTACTTCTTAAATAGACAAGGTAGTGAAACTTTTGAACCAAAAGAGAATAGTTTAGACTTTGCATTTACTAGTCCACCTTATTTCAATTGGGAACAATATTCAGATGACGCTGAACAATCATTTAAAAATTTCAGTACTAACGAAGACTGGAACGAAGGCTTTTTAAGAAAGACTATTAAGAATGTATATAAAGGATTAAAACCTGGCAAGTATATGGGTCTTAATGTTGCTAATATTAAATCACATAAGACCTTTGAAGACGACACCGTAAGACTTGCAATAGAAGAAGGTTTTGACCATACTGACACATACAAGTTGCAGTTGAGTAGTCAGGAAAGTGGCGCAAAATACGAACCTGTGTTTATATGCAGAAAACCAGAAACCCCTAAAAATCGTTAAAATCGGTAGATACAATCATACTAGGGTAGTCCGAAAACGCCCCACAGCGCCGTCCTAGGGCGCCGTATTTTGGTATTCTAGGCGATATTGGGGCATATTACAGATATTTCACATAAGGGCGGTTTTAAGGGCGTATTCAAAAACCCTTATAAATCAACATAAAAAAAAGTTGAAAAAAAGTGAAAATAGTGCTTGACATATATTATTAGATATGGTACCTTATATACATAATGACAAAAAGGACTAATGACACTATGATGAATTTTGACCAGAAATCTAATCTTGCGAAATTACTTGCAACCGAGAATGTTGAAGTACAACACAATAATGTAAAAACTGCTAGTTTCAATCTAGTAGATAGAATTCTTACAATCCCTGTTTTTAAAAACCCTAAAGGTGCCGTCTATGATATGTTGATTGCACACGAAGTATCTCACGCTTTACATACTCCACAAAAAGAATGGCAAAAATGTCTTGAAGGTGAAGACAATTTATTAGAGATAAAAGACTATATTAATATTATTGAAGATATCAGAATTGATAAAATGATACAAAAGAAATATCCTGGTGTTGTTCAAGATTACCTAGATGGTTTCAAGATTTTATGGAATGATGATTTCTTTGGTGCAAGAGATAAAAATTTAGATACAGAATTACAATTGGCAGATAAGATAAACCTCTATTACAAGTCATCAAAAACTCTCCCTTTTGATTTTGATAATGCCGAAATGTTATTTGTGAATATGGTAAATGAATGTGTTACATTTGCCGATGTAATAGAGGCGGCAAAAAAACTTGCTCAATGGCAAAAAGAACAAAACAAAAAATTACAAAAACTTCCTGAATTTGATAGTCACCCATTGACTTTACAATATGGTGAGAAAGAAGAGAAGAAGGAAGACAACGAGGAAAACGAAGGTGATAATCAATCTCAAAAATCCGACAATCAATCTTCTCAATCTAACAAAGAGACGAAGAGTGGAGAAGATACACAAAACGAACAAACACAATCTGACGATTCCAAAAAAGAAGATGGAAACGGAAGTAAACAATCAGAAGACGGAAAAGAAAAAAGTAAATCTGATGGCGTAGAAGAAAATCAAACAGGTAATCCTGATGGTGCAGGTGGCGAAGATGTTAAAATCAATATGCCATTGAAGTCAATTACTCAAAATAATGTAGACAAAAAAATGTCTGAAAATTATATTGACAACAAGGCCGCTGGTTTTGCATATATGAATATTCCAGAGGCGAATATAAAAGATATAGTTATCTCTCCAAAAGAATGGATTGAAGATGGTTTCAAATCTGTTAGAGAATATGGTCAACAAGTTTACAATTCAAACTATCAAGAATTTAAAGACTTCAAAAAAGAGAGTGCAAGAACTATATCGTATCTTGTAAAAGAATTTGAAATGAAAAAATCTGCCGATGGTTACAAAAGGCAGACTACTGATAAAACAGGTATCATTGACCCTTTAAAATTACATAAGTACAAAATTTCAGAAGACATATTCAAAAGATTGTCAGTTATACCTGACGCCAAAAATCACGGAATGATTTTATTACTTGATTGGTCTGGTTCAATGTCGAATTCAATTGGTAAAACAATTGACCAGTTATTACAATTAGTATGGTTCTGTCAAAGAATTGGTATTCCGTATAAAGTTTATTTCTTTATTGACCCAATTGATGATAACAAAGATTATTCTTGGTCTTCAAGAAGAGGTCTTGCAAAAGAAAAGGCAAGAAAATGTTTCAATATCAAATCAGGTGATAGTGATTTCAAAGGTTTCAATCTTGTAGAAGTTGCAAACCATTCAATGAAAAAACAAGATTTAGAAAAATCATTATTCTTATTATTTGCATTTGGTAAATATTATTCAGACAACTATGGATATGGTAGAAGAAGATACGATGAGTACAAAGAGAGAATTAGTCCTCCTAGACATTTTTATCTATCATCAACTCCTTTGAATGAGGCATTGGCGTCTATGTACAAAATCGTACCAATGTTCAGACAAAAATATCAAGTTGATAAAATGTCATTAATTACTTTGACCGATGGTCACTCTAATGATAGTAATAAGTCTGTATATAGAACTGCTGAAGATGGTACATTACAAGTAGATGAAAGAGGTTCTTATTCAAGAAAACCTGTATTGAGACTTGGTAAAAAAGAATTATCAATGAAAGGTCAGTTTTATTCAAGAGAAGAGACTACCGCTTTACTATTAGAAGGATTGAGAAGAAAATTCAGAATTACTACTATTGGTTTCTTCTTAATACAGAATAGTAGAAGATACGAATTTGAAAGATATGCTTTATCTGATAGTCAAAGAGACTTACCTTATTCTTTGAGAGAAGAATTACTTTCAAAAATCAGAAAAGAGTTTACTAAAAATAAATCTGCAAGTGTTAAGGCAGATGGATACAATGAATTCTTTTTAATCAACGCCAAGACTATGAAAGTCGAAAACTCTAATTTAGATGAGTTAAAAGAGACTTCTAAAAAAGGCGATATTAAAAGAATATTTGGTAAAAGTATGAAATCAAGAACGGTTTCCAGAGTACTTTTATCCAAATTTATTAAACAGGTTGCATAAACTATGGAAAAAGTGTTGAAAATCAAGGGAAAAAAAGTTGAAAAAAACTTAAAAAAGTGCTTGACAATGCTTTTAACCTATGGTAATATGTATACATAAACTAAAAAAAGGACAATACTATGATTACTTTGAATGAAAAACAAAAAGAGTTTGTTTCTGCCGCTCAGAAAATGGGCATTACAGATACAATCACTTCCGACGAAGTTTTGAAAGTTGCCAAATCAATTGGCATAAATTTCAAACCACAATGGTTGACTAGAAATCCTGAATTAAGGGTTGGTAGAGGCGAATATAAATTGCCTGTTGACGGTCTTCCTAAAGTTGAAAAGTCAGTTAACACATCCGTGTTGAATGATACTCCTGCACCAGTTACGGAAACTGCCGTTGCGAATGAAACTCAAAAAGAGGCGGCGTATGTTATCTCTTCTTTGACAGGTGATATCGTTCCTAAAAAAGATGATACTTTCGTATCGTTTGGTAACCATCCAGATGTTAGAAGTATTATCAAATCAAAACAATTCTATCCTATATTCATTACTGGATTATCTGGTAATGGTAAAACATTCTCTGTTATTCAGGCGTGTGCCGAGAGTAAAAGAGAAATGATTAGGGTTAACATAACAATCGAAACCGATGAAGACGATTTACTAGGTGGGTATAGACTTAAAGATGGTCATACCGTATGGCAGAATGGTCCTGTTATCGAGGCGATGGAGAGAGGTGCCGTATTACTTCTTGATGAGATTGACCTTGCAAGTAACAAGATTATGTGTTTGCAACCTATCCTTGAAGGTAACGGTGTCTATGTTAAGAAAATTAACAAGTTTGTAAAACCTGCAAAAGGTTTCAATGTAGTGGCAACTGCCAACACTAAAGGTCAAGGTTCAGATGATGGTAAATTCATCGGAACTAATATCCTTAACGAGGCGTTCCTTGAGAGATTTCCTGTTACATTTGAACAGAAATATCCTACAACAAATACCGAACAAAAGATATTGAATAACACTCTTGCCTTATCAGGTAAAAAAGATACTCAATATGTTGAGAAATTATCCACTTGGGCTGATGTTATCAGAAAGACCTACTTTGATGGTGGCGTTGATGAGATAATCAGTACCAGAAGACTTGTTCATATAGTACAGGCATATGCCATCTTTGGTAATAAGATGAAGGCAATTGAACTATGTACTAACAGGTTCGATGAGGATACAAAATCTTCTTTTGTTGACCTTTATACTAAAGTGGATGCTGGGGCAACTGCCGAAAGTATCGCTGAAGAACAAAAGGCTGAGGCCTTGAAGGCACAACAAATGGAGTCCAATGATAGTGAGGACGATGAGGACGAAGACGAAGACCTTATCTAAATCTATCCATAGTGTGGTCCTAGGAGAGAGGTGTAGTGGCCTCTCTCCACTTTTTTATACCACACATAAATATAAGGATAACTATGAAATATAATGAAGATAAAATATTAAACGAGATTAAAAAATACATTGGCGATACATATGGCCAACATTATTCATCTACTAAAGATGGATTTCAAGTGCAAGATATGTTAAGACACTTGGGAATAGATAAAGATTTTTGCCAGTCTAATGCAATTAAATATATTTGCAGATATGGTAAGAAGAACGGAAAGAACAAAATGGATTTGTTCAAAGCAATACATTACTTGGTATTGTTAATTGATAGTGAACAAAAAGGAGGTAATTAGTTTATATGTCAATTACTATAACGGTACGGAATAATAATGTTGAACAGGCATTAAGAGTACTAAAAAAGAAGTGCCAAAAAGATGGACTTCTGAAAGAGTTGAGACAAAGGCAGTATTACGAAAAACCTTGCGATAAAAGAAATCGTAAGAAAAAAGAAATGATTAAGGCCTGCAAAAAGAGAGAAAAGAAGTTGGCCGCAATCAGAGGATATTAAGGATTTTTACGCTTAATATTGTATATATATTACTGATAGGCAATTCGTAAGACCTATCAAAACAGCGTAAAAATGGTCGCCGTGTACCAGATTAGAATATCAAAATACGGTGTCGCTAGAGTTTGGGGTCTCTTAAAAAACCCCACCATTAATTTATTATAGGATGCTTGACAATTGACAATTAATGATTATATAAATAATATAGAAGACGCCATAATGGGTCTTCTTAAAATTAACTTTGCTTAAACATAAGGAGGTTACAATGACCAATTCAAAAGCAATTCAATTTTTTAACTCTTTAAGACCAGTAACAATCGGTTTCGATAATGTGTTCGACCATTTTGAACATATGTTAGATACTGATATGGGATTAAGGGTTCCTAATTATCCACCTTACAATATTGTTAAGACTGGACAATTTACATACGACATAGAACTAGCACTTGCTGGTTATTCTAAATCAGATGTTGCAGTAGACTATGCCGACAATCAATTAACTATTAAGTCTGTTAAAGATGAGCAGACAAAAGAGGTTGAGGAAAACGAGGGAATGCTACATAAAGGTATTGCCAAACGATTTTTCAGCAAGTCTTTTACCATTGCAGATGATGTAGAGGTAAAAGGTGCAGAACTCAAAGACGGATTGTTAAAGGTTCGTTTAGAGAAGATTGTTCCTGAAGGTAAGAAACCTAGAACAATCAAAATCAAGTAATCTGTAGACTAAACGCTGGGATTACAAGATTAACAACTAGATAGGAGAACTTTTGATAGGCGGTGGGAAGTGCCAGATAGAATTCGACCACCGCCTATTGACTTATCTAGG
>CEWK01025957.1_pt1 | contig 18750 bp, 18 predicted proteins | sample 531431 | NCBI WGS metagenome assembly CEWK01 (sample SAMEA2623059, study PRJEB7988) | marine metagenome | isolation source: saline water (ENVO:00002010), including
GCCGTTAATGTCTAATGGATATTGAGGTGATGTTGTCTTTACGCCTATCCTGCGATTTGTTACATCCAAATATAAAAGGTCTGTCTCAAAAGCTAAATCTACACCATTTCGCGTAAGATTTGACTTCAAGAGCTGACCGGATATACGACCGATTGCCATATCTACTCCTCAATACGGGGATCCTGTCCCTCTAGCCCGATTTACAGCATTTGCTCTTTGCCGGCTAACCACAGTTTGTACTGCAACAGCTTGGCCTGCTCTTTGTTGCATTATACTTATTTATGTGAATTATGTAATTAATCTAATATAAGGTTGAATAAATAGGCTAATTCTTCAACGTCACCAGCAAGTATACTTTCAACTTCTCCCGCGGCATTAATCCAGTTAGTACCGTTCCAGGTTTCTACTCTTTCTAGTTGCGTGTTATATCTAGTATTACCTATTTCAGGACTTGTAGGTCTTTGTGCTGTGTTACCAAATGGCGGAATCATACCGTTTACGTTATCAAATTTTAAGTAAGCATTTCCGCTTGTGTTTGTCAAATTAAATGTAAAATTACTGTTAGAATCATTGAATAGATTGCTTTCTTGGAACTGTAAATCTCCTATTACAGTTTTTCCTGTACCGTTAGATTTAAGCTGAAATGTTCCGTCTTGCTGGTCAGTAGACACAACATTTCCATCTATAGATAGTTTATGATCTGAACTGAATCCTGTGCTTTCTAACAATGTACCATTTAGGGTGTGATTAGTTTGTCCTGCTGTAACAAAATTGAACTGATTATTTGACAAATCTAAATAGGTATCTCTGTCTGAATCATATATACCTTGTAAGCTAACAGATCCGCTTACTGAAGTTCCTTCAAAGCCGTTGTAATTTGTGTTAAATCTTATACCACCTTGCGTGGAAGGACGTTGAGCTGTTTCTCCTTTTGGTAATCTTAGTTCGCCTGTAGCATCAATTTTTAATTCAGTAGTTGGTTTTATTACAAGATCACCTGTGCTTGAATCAACTATGTTGCTCTTGAATCTTACATTGTCAAATTTTATTTTTCCTGTACCTGTGCTTTGTAAATTTAAATCAGCATTAGTTTCATTAGTTCCAATTTGTCCTGTCTGAATTCTAATTGTGTTTATGTTAGCAGATACAGAATTTAATTCAGCCCATCTGTTTGTAGGTGTTCCTAACTTTTGTCCTTCTGTATCTCCAGGAACAAATGCTTGACTAATAGGTGTGTTAAAATCAACCGTGTCTGTTGGAGAATTACCAATTGTGTTTAGAGATCCACCTATGGTAAAGTTACCAGTCATAGTAGCACTTGGCATAGTAACATTATCTTGGAACTGTATTGTGCCAGCACTATTAAAATCTAATGCTGATCTTGTTGCTTCAATAGTGTTTCCTTGGATATAGATATTATCCATAGCTATCTGGCCTGGTGATAATGTAACTGTTCCGTTATCATCTTTTATTCTTACTGTAGAGTTACTAGCAAAAATACTTTCAATATCAAAACTTGTTCTACCATTTTCTAAATCTACTAAAAAATTATTTCCTACTCTGTAGTTTCCTCTTTGATCCTGTGTTGTGTAATATGCTTTAGCATTATTTGTAGTAACTACTTCATTAGCTTGGATAGTAAGTGTATTGTCATTGGTAACATTTTTACCTGCGCCTATATAAGCAAAATTATGGTTAATGAGGTAAGCTAAATTATTTGCTCCATCAGCAACCAAACCTTTGTTACCATATACGTTAGCACTAGCTATACTTCTGAGTTCACAACCATATACTGTACTACCATCAGGTGCTGTTCTTCCTGATCCTTGTTCTAACTTTATTCCTGTCTCAGCAAAATATGTAAAACTATTCAGCCATTCAACTCTTACTCCACTCTTAGCTACAAGTCCTGTAACCCCTGGCGTAATAAAAGTCACAGCGTGGAATAATACACTTGCTGATCTACTGTTCTGTAGGGCTACAGAACCATCAATCAAAGCTCCTCTTCCGGCGTCTGCTGACGCATATCCTCTTGGATCACTTGCTGATGTTGTAGTACCCTTTGTAATTACAGTACAGTTTCTTACGTAAGGGGATCTTCCTATTTCTTGATTTATTATTCCTATATTATAATTGTCAACTAATCTAAAAGCATACCCTTTGTCGTTGCCTGAATCATAATAAAAATCCTTAATAGTTAAATTTTCTACAGTAGCATCCGGATTCAATTTAAAACAATCATTGCTTTGGGTAGCTGATGTAGGTACAATTTCTACATTTTTAATATTGTCTCCCTGGATAGTTACACCTCTTGGAACCGTCATAGGAAACGCTTCTTGATACGTTCCTGGATAGATATAAATTATTGAATTTTCATTTGCTACGCTTAATGCTTTTGTAATTGTAGCAAAAGGTCCGCCTGGATTATTTCCTTCATTAGTATCTTTACCATTTCCATTTGATACAAATATAATTCCTACATCTTTTGAAACTTCAATTCCTTGATAAATCAATCCGTTCGCTTGTACTGTGTCAGCAACCAACGTATTAACATTAATTCTAAATCTTTTTGCTCCACCAGTACTGTCATCATCTTTTCCTATATGGAAAACATTATCTTGATCTGGTACTATGTCGTTATGAAAATCACTAAAAAATTGTGCAGTGTCTGTGGAGTCATCTCCTATAGTTAATGAAGTACCTCCGTAAGTTATATTTCCTGTAGCGTGTACATTTCCAGTTACTGTCAGTGTGCTACCTGTGTCTAGCTGTAATTTTTTAGGAGCACTCCTTGGTAATACTGATTCTATGTATGCTTTTAATTTGTCTGGTCTAGGATGATCTCCTAAAGTTCTAGAAGCTGGAAAAGCTGTGCCACTGCCGTAAGCAGTATTCAATGTACCTGTTTTTAATACATCGTCAGCCAAAATATTTCCGTCATCGTCCCAATCAAATACTTCTAATTCTTGTGCTGTAAAAGGCGAGCCTCTTAGTCTGATTGATTCAGCTATGTCATATAATCTAGTTCCATCATTTGGTGGAGAACTAGCCGAATTAATTGGTCCGGGATACCAGTAATTTCCATAGTTGCCATTTGAATTCCATGCGGCTGTTTGTCCGTCATATACTTCTGAACGTATTCCTACACTACCGTTAGTTTGTAATGCTTTTATTCCATCATCTCTTACAGCAAAATTATTACTGCCTATTCCGTTAGTTTTAATATATCCTTGAGGATGTGTTGACAATATACTGACATCACCACTTGGTGTTGATATTCCTGTAGTTGCCACTGTTAGATTACCAACGGAAAAACTGTTGCCGAATATTACATCTGGATCTGAGCTACCAGATGCGGCTCTCATTGTACCGTTTATTGTTAAATTTCTTGGAGTTGTGGTTGTGTTAATACCTAAAGTATTATCTCTTTTTACAACCAATAGATCCGTATCAAATGCCAAGTCGGCAAGTTCACGTTGTAAGTTGTCTTGTAAAAGCTGACCAGCTATACGGGCTACTTGTACCATATTATTTCCCTCGATTTAACAACTGTATTTATTGTATTACTTGTCGAAGTTATGTAGCACTTGTACGGGCTTACCTGACGGTACAGGAGTGCCAAACACAAGATACCAACCTGCGGCATAGGGTGCGCCTGGTCCTGAGGAAGGATTTTGTACTAACGTATAGTTAGTTGTTGCTAACTGAAAAACGTTTTCAATAGTTACTAATATATTGTTTTCTGAAATAGGCACTGGATAAAAACTATCTCCACTATTTAAAGGTCCAAATGTTGTTTCTGTTCCATTACCGTTGCCTAAGTTTTGTTGTGTGATTGTAATAGGTTCTTTAAATCTTATTGGTTTCCAAGCACTATTTTGATACACTTCAAAGTTTGTAACATCAGTATTATATCTCAACATTCCTTCTACAGGAGTAAAAGGTCTAGCATTTTGATCACCTTTTGGTGGTATTACTGCTTTATCAGTATTAATTGTTGCCAGTCCCAAAGCATCTATATTCAAGCCTTTGGTGTCGGCATTGATTCCTCGAGATGTTCTTTGTGCTTTAATAAATCTCATTATACTTCCAAATAACTTACTGTCGCAATTAGATTCGCAGGAGATTGACTAACAGCCACAATTTTATCTCCTCCTTCAAGTACAATCTTTTCAGTGTCAAAAGTAAACGTATCTGCTCCTGCTATCACCAAATCATTTAAAATTTGGTTTGCGTTTGGATCAGCATTACCCTTCGCTTGTCCATTTGGAATAAGGTGTAAGTCCACAGAAGTATCATTACTACCTCCTGTATCTACTGCCGCCTTATTACAGATAAGCAAAGTAGTAATTGCGTGTCTACTTCCTGCTGGCACCGTATGAATTATTGTATCTGTTAAACCTATTTGTTTATTTACAATCGCCATATTCTTTCCTTAAAATAACATACTATAAAGCAATGATCTATTAGTACTTATCAATTCATCTTCATGATCATACTTATTCTTGTACCACACTCCTGTTTTTCCTTTATCAGGATCTTTGGCATATACAGCAACGTGTGTGGGTGAATAAGTTACTGTTGAACTATCATCTTGTAAGGGTAATCTAAGTAATCCGTCTATTTTTACAAAAGGACTACCATTACTGCTTAGAGTTAAATCTGCTCCACTGGATGTTGTTGTAATTAAATTATCTTGAAAACTGATGCTTTCAATTTCAGTTGAACTATTTTTAATTAAAACTCTTTCATTTCCGTCAACAGTAAATCTAATAGCACTTATGCTGGCATCTAAACTATCATCAAAAAGGTTAACTGCTGTGTTTCCTCTAGCAACAGAAGTAATCTGAATAGTTTGAATACCTGTTGTTATAGCATCGTCAACATATTTTTTGTTTGGAATATCATCATCTGCTGTAACTTGTGTTTCATAATTGTTTGTTCCACTAACATTAATCACTCCAGTACCGCTGTTTATGAGATACAAATCTCCACCGCCTGTTGATATACTATTTGTTAGTATTCCTCTTATAGCACCTGAATTATCTTTAAACGTAAAAGTACCTGCTCTTACAGTTTGTGTTACAGGATCGTTATGTGATGTTTGCTCATCAAATAAGAACAACGCATCTTGTTGTGACCCTCTATCAAATTGTAATCCAGCTGTGTTTAATGTAATGCCGCTACCTGTTTCACCATCATTAATTTTTATGATATTATCTTTTAAATTTAAATTAGAAGAATTTACTGTTGTAGTTGTTCCAGAAACAGTCAAGTTGCCGGTTAACGTAGTAGTACCAGTTGCTCCGGTATCCAATGTAATAGTGTTACCATCTGCCACTCTTATGGTATAATTACCGCTGTTTACATTTAAATTCTTTGACATTTACAATTCCTTAAATTGCTGTGGGGAACTTGCCCCCACAACATTTATATCTTATCTTACGATGCCTGTGCGTCAACTACAATGCCGCCGCTTTCAGCCGCCGCCTTAGTTGCAATACCGCCTGATGTATAACCAGTAAAGCCGCCACTGTTTACACCTGATAACTGAAATGTGTTAGCTGTTTTTCCTGCCACTGTGTAAGCAGTTTCAGTGTTTAGCTCAACCATTCCAACTACGCCACGGATAGATATTTTATCTCCGTTAACAAAGCCGTGTCCATTTGATGTAATAACACATGGATTTGCCGCTGTTGCTCCAGTAATCGCTTTTTCAATCGCTTCAGATGTACCTGTTGATGATCTAGCCCATTTATGGTTAGAAGCACCTTCAAGTTGCATTTTTCTGTTCATTAACTTGGTTACTTGTTTTGTAACACCGTCACTGTCAGTTACGTTGATGCAGAATTCACTAGCACCTAAGCCACCGATTGACTTGTTTACAAGTGTACAAGTTTCTGTTTTACTTCCATCAGTTACGATGAATTTTCTTGTTGATCTTTGTGACACAATATGTGACTCAGTAGTAACTTCTCCACCAGATGCGAATTTAACCGCAGTTACTTGGATTTTACCTGCTCCATCACCAATGTGTTTTTTATTAATAGGTCTTCCCATTTTTTTCTCCTTATGTTAGACGTTCTAGGTCTACGCTGTGGGTTAAACAGCATAAGTCCTCATCTCAGAGGTTCTCTCTTAGACATTGTATTTATCAGAAAAGGAAAAAGGTATACAAGTTTCCTTGCACACCTTTTAAAATAAGCAATAATAGGTAGGACTCGGTTATACCTACAACCCCTCGCCACAGATGCCATTCTGATAACCAGGGAGCCTGTTTCCGCTCGGTAGAGCGATGTGACTCAGCGTATTTCTACTACCAAGCCTGGGTACCACCCCTAAACAGCCAAGTTCGACGCTCTGGTAAACGCCTCTTCCTTGCACTATTTAAAAACTCTAGCTACAAGTTTTTAGCTTATGTAAACAATATAACAGAGAAAAAAGCATTTGTCAACACTTTTTTTGTATTTTGTTTACCAAAATCCATAAAAAAAGGGCGAACAAGTCGCCCTTTTTAAATTTGTCGTCGTTTAGGTATTAGCTAAATGATACGTTGCCGTTAGTAATTGCTACTGCGCCAAGGTAATCAGCCGCGTTACCAAGTGATGATGCCACATTAGATAGCTCAATGTAACCATATCTTGTCATAAATGACACTACTGGCTCAAATGTGCTTGGATCTAATACAACGCCACTTGACATTAACGGAATGTATGGACAGTAGAATGCTGGAGCATCAGATTCACTTGAACCTTTGTATCCAATCAATACTTCTGTACTATCCGCCGCATAAGCGTCTACGTATACTTTCATCGCACCGTTAAGTGTTCCAACCATTTTAGTGTTAGTTGGAGCTTCGAAAGTACCTTCAGTTGTTCTTGCGAACGCTGAAGTTGTAGCAGACTGTAGTAATGTTAACGCAAATGGTGATACCACTGCGTAGTTACCAGCACCACGTCTTGTTCTAGCCGCAATTAAGTTTGCCACTCTGTTGATTTGAACAGCTAATGCCGCATGTTCGTCACCAACAAAAGTTGCTGTACCACTTACAGCCGCCTGATCGTAAGTTTCGACTGTTCCAGCCAAAGTACGTAGAGATGAAAGAATCTCTTGATCAATTTCAGCAGTAATTTCTTGCGCCAATGCCGCCATAATTTCTGCTTCAATATCAATACCTTGTTGTGCTTGAGCATCTTGAGCCGCTTCAAAAGTCCATCTAGCTGATAGCTTTCTGGTTTTTGCTTCGACTGTTTGCTTTAAGATCTGGATTGACAATCTCTTACCAGCTACACCTTCTAAAGAAGCTGTTGTGTTAGCTGTTTTGTCGTTGTAAGTAGCCGCATCGCCAGCACCTGAATAGCCCTCAGCAATTTTGAATGGGCTTAATGCCTCTTCGCCTGCTGTAGTAGCTGTTGCAGATGATGCCATACTGTCAGCATATCTTACTCTTAGTGTGTGGATTTGTCCCACAGGGCCTGTCATAGGTTGTACACCAACTAATTCGTTAGCGATAACCGTAGGCATAACCCTTCTTATTACTGGAAGGATCACTCTGTTTAGTGTAGCAACGTTGCCTGCACTAGATGCACCTGCTGTTGCGGCCTCAGCCAAGTACTTACGAGTGTTTTCTAATGTAACACCCATAACTGACTTTTTATTGCCTTCGAGGCCTTCTAGAAGTGCAGTTTTCGTATCCTGCCAGCGACTTTCTAGTAGTTCTGACATGTTTTTCTCCTTAGTTTAATCCTGCAAGTCTTCTAATGTCTATCACATTATCTGTGTTAGACGAACCTGCATCTATGTCATTATTTTGTTTATTGCCTGTAACTTCTGTGCCTTCTGTTAACGTCGCCTTGGTGTCCTTCGCTGGTGTGTCACCTGCTATTACGCTCGGTATGTACTTGTCAAACTGTGACTTCAGTCTGTCCGTCTGTACAGATTCCAGCAAATCTGTCATAATTGCTTTTTGCTTCTTGTTTAAAGGAGCAGTAAGTTCGCTAATGGTTGAAGCTCTCTTAGCTGAATCAGTAACTTTAGCAATTTCTTGCTCTTTAGACTCAACTAGTGCTTTTTGCTCACTAGCTTGTACTTTAGCTTCTGCTAATTGCTTGTCCTTCAAGTCAACAACTTTAAGTAGTTTAGCAGTCTCTGACTTCTCATTTAGATAACTGTTCGCATATTCATTAGCAAAAGATTCGAAAATCTTTCTACCAAAGTCATTTTTACGAGCTGAATCGATATCTTCTTTAAGTTGTCCAATCTCTTTCTTGAGACCTTTTTCAACTGTTTCTGCTACAACTGTAGTCGCATCCTTGATGAATTTGCCTTTAACTTTAGCTAGATGGGATTTGGCTTCACGTACTAAACGTACTTTTGTTTCTGCCAAGTCTTTTTTGTCTTCGTAGAACTCTGCGATTTCTTTTGATAAAGAATCAACAACGAAATCCTCAAGTTTTTGGAACTTACCTGCCATAGCCTTCTGGTCTTCGTGCAATTCGCCTACTTCTTTACCTAGTTGATTAACAACAAAAGTCTTTAATAGATCTGCGTTTTCACGCATCGCTACCGCATACTTTGCTCTTGCTTCAGCTAGTTTTTGACGATCGTCCGCAAACTCAGTAATCTCCGCGCCTAGTCTGTCTTCAAGCATTTTATCAATAGCTTCCACCATTGTTTGCTTGTCGTGCTCATACTTCTGAGCAAACTCTTCGCGAAGTTCTGCTGTAGCCTGTAAGCGGTTTTCATTTACCTTATCGTTCCAAGCCTGTTCGATTTCTGCTCTGATTTCTTCTGAAATTGCGTTGTTTTCGAAGAGATTTTTCAGTGCATCTAACATTTTGTTTCTCCTAATTTCTGAGCCCACTGATAATATTTACCAATGAGTCCTTTAGATACTTTTGTGCCTTTTCATCGCTTTTTAATTCGCGAGCCAAATTGAATGCCTTGTAGCCATGTTTTGTATTCATCAAATGCTCATAAATGGGAGTTGGATAAGCTCCCGGAGCACTTGGTTGTGCGACACAGTCAACAGTTATAATTTCAAACTCGCTGACTTCTCCGCTTCCGTCTTCTTTTACATTCCCAGAACCCCTAGATGAAACACCAATTTTAACGCCGTTATTAATCATTGTTGAAATTAGTTGTCCCATCGGGGTTGGAATGACTTTAAGTTTTCCGTAACCATTTGGTCCGTCCATCCACATTTCAGTTATCATGTGTGATACACGATCCAGGTTAATGTTGAGTCCTTCTGGATGATCTACTTCACCAAGTACACTATATCCGCCTTTAATCTGATCGTTGAGCGTGTTGACAGCTCTACCGATTTCATTAACAGGATATACTCTTTGATTAGCATTACGTACACCACCTTGGATGCATATACCTTTTAAGTACAAGTCCTTACCACCTGACTCATTTTCGGCATGCTCCACGACCATTTTTGCTTGGTCGAATGATAGTGTTTCAGTTAAAGTTAACATCTAACCTTTAGTCCTCAATTAGCTACCGATAGGTGATTTAGTATCGGCACCTGTTTCGCCTGAGCCTTTCTTTTCAGCTCCGTGGCCATTGGCTTTGTTGTATGCTGGTGCTTTAGCGTTACCAGGTACATTTACATTCCCCATATTATCTTCTTTTGGAGTTTGTGCTGAACCTTTTGTATCGCCTTCGCCGCCTTGTGCTATGTTACTAGCTGTTCCACCCATATTGTTAGCACCTGCTACTGGGCTTTTAGCTTTGTTGTCTTCACCTTTTGGTGTAGCAACTTTGTTTACATACTCACGCATAACTTCAGTTTGGGACTTTTTGCCTTCAAATGCTGGCTCCATGTCTTCTACTGGAAGTTCTTCACCGCCAAGTTCGGAAGTTGGCATTACTGCTTCGTCTTCCTTCTCTTCATCACCCATATCCATATCAGCGGCATCGTCGTCCATGTCATCCATGTCGTCTTCGCCACCTTTATCAGCCATCATTTTTTCAAATTCAGCTTTTAGGTCATCAAGAGCGTCTTCTAGGTCAACAACTCTGTCTTCGATTTCTTCATCGTCGTCGCCCTTTTCCATATCACCTTCTTCGCCGTCAGCTTCCATGTCATCGATCATGTCGTCTGCCGCGTCACCGCCCATTGGGTCAGCTTCTGGTGTAATTTCCATATTTTCGTCAGTTTCTTCGTCTGAAGCTTCGTCTACTTCTTCATCTTTTGAAGCTTCTTCAACTTCTTCGTCTTCTTTTGAAGCTTCTTCAACTGATTCTTCTGATTCGTCTGATTCTTCCTTCATATCCTTGTCGTCTTTTTTCTTCTTCTCATCTTTTTTATCTTTATTATGAGATCCTTCGTCGACTTCAAGGTCTTTAAGGTCATCTTCTAGCATTTTTTCATAAATGCCACGTGATTTTTCGATTACAAACTCGTGAAACAATGAATCCGCGCCATCGCGATCATTGTTAACTAATTTTTCGAGCATTTGCTCTAGTTTTGATTGATCTGCCATTTGTTTCTCCTGTCATGTTAATGGTGTAAGGCTGTCGATAATATTTACACTTTTATTATAAAATACGTGGAAAATGGTGTCAAAACGGGCTTTTTTGACGCCTAGTGTCAAAAATCATAATATCTCCTGAATTCACTTATGGTGATATGAGATAAGTTACTTACTTTTTTTAACTGCTTCGGTATAAAATCGTCGCCGTCTTCAACTATCCTTATATATTTAGTTCCTGCGTGTGCTTCGCAAGTAGAAGCTGTTTGTCGCTCCCAATTACCAAAATATGTAGCAGGTTCACCTAGTTTTTTGTAATTGTGTGTTCCTGCGTACAGATTATTTACCTTTGTACGCTGTCCTTTGTCATCTGCTTTGCCGTGAAAGTCAAATCCTAATATATATATTGTGTCGTGATGATGCGTACTTGCCAACCATAAAGCTGTTGGACCACTGCTCCAACCTTTGCTAGGTTGAAAAAAATTGAATCCTTGAAACCCGTGATATTGTTTGTTTGGGTTGGTCCAAACTTCATTTTCCATTTGCCATTTATGTTGATTTATTTCTAGTATCATTTTTACGTCTACTGCTACTAGGTAATGTGGTTGGAAATGTCTGAATACAGCATTACAGGCATATACTTTGCCGTAATTTTTTAAAGGATGTAAGTCTATGTCTTTACGACTCTCGCCATTGCCTATTACGAAAGCTACGGTCATTTAAAACTCCTACAGGGCTTCTGGTTGTGCCTGTATACCGTACATCTGACGTATAAAGTCTAGTTCCTTTTCTTTTTCTTCTTGGTGGAATTCTGACGCTTTACGAGCTTTATTGATTTGCTTTAGTGTAAGTCTTGTCTTTCTCGTGTCGTCACGCTTGACAATGCTTTCGTCATCAACGGCATCATAGGACTTGTCTTCGACAGGTTCAAAAGTTTGTTTATCAAAATAAAAAAATTCTCGTAGTATCATGCTATTATTTATGCCGGAGGTGTATCCGGTGCTCCTCCTGCTGTTGGATCTGGAGCAGGTGTGTCTCCTTGACCTACTGTAACATCTCCAGCTGGATCTTCTTCTGGTGGTGTGTCTTCGGCTCCTGCTATATCTGCTTCTATACCAGCACCGCTTATGCCAGCACCTCTCATTTCGCCACTTGCGTTTGTTGGTGTAGTAATATTTTCTGCGTTTTCTTCTTTCCACATTCTTTCATTTTCAGCAAGTTCCGCTTCTGACATTCCTAAGAATCGTTTCATAGCGTATCTGTTACTCATAAATGGGATTGCTTGTATCTGTGTAAATGTACCAATACGTTGATTGTCTAATTCACTTTGTCTATAACTAGCAAAGTTTTGTGGTGGTTGAAAAGTAATGTCAAACATGGCTAAATCAATGTTGATACCTTTTTCCATTAAATATCTTTTGAATTCTTGATTGAATACTTCAACAAGTAAGTTTTGTAAACGTTCACAGTATTTGTTAAATCTAAGCTCTTGTATAAACGCTGTGCCTACTCTACCATCATTAAATGAACTTTGTCCTTCATCCTGTGCCGCCGCCGGTAAGTATGAACTTGGTATACGCAAACCTCTTACAAGTTTGTTTGTAAAATATTTAAGATCATCTATCTCACCTAGATTTGTTCCGCCTGGTAGCGTTTCAACTTTAGATCCTCTACCTTCAGCAGTTTGCGGAAAGAAGTAATCTTCGTTTGTTGATAATGGATTGTAAGCACTATCGATTACACTTGTGCCTCCACCTGATTTAGACGGAATACGTCTTTGATGGATTTCCGTTTTCACACGTTCTACGAACTGCATTGCCAAATGACTTGGCATGTTACCTACATCAACATAAAAGACTCTTCTTTCCGGCGCTCTCTGTGTTCTGTAGATTATGATAGCATCTTCTAATAGTTCTTTTTGTTTGTATACTTTAAATATGCCTTCTAGTAAACTGTTTCCAAATGGTGCGTTGTTGTCTAATCCTTCTGACAAACTTAAATGAATCATGTGTTTAGCATCTATGGCAATTTCTTTTGTCTTGTCATGACCAAATCTTGTTGAACTGCTTTGTGTACTTGAATTTCCAACCATACCTCTAACACCACCTGTAAGATATCCTGAACCACCTCCAGTTACACTTCCGTTAGTGGTATATGGTGTAGTAGCAACCTTATCAACAAAATTTAAATTTATATCTCTAATAATATACTGTTCAGGTTTTTTGCCTTCTGATTCGTTTACAATGATGCTTGATACTTTTGCTGGATCAACGTGAAACCAGTTTTTAGTTTCTGGATCTCTAAGGAAAAAAGAATCGCCAAATTTAAATACGTTACGCACTATTTTAAACATGCGTGTTTCAAAATTGTTTTGTTTGTGCCACTGCTGTAAGTATTGTTCAATTATCTTAATTTCACTTCCCGTTGCCGTTTGTTTGAAATCAATCTGAAATGAAGTTTTGTTTTGCGTATTCAGTTGGGTACAAAATTCTGCTAAAATATCTAAGGCTCCATTTACTTCAGAGTCCATATCCATTACGTTGTACTGTCCGTAACGTTCTACTCTGTTAGGAGCACCGGTGTATACATCTGGAAGATAACTTGAATAGTTGGTTCTTGCCGGTCCTGGTTGGCTTCCTGCCACACTTAATGGACTGTTAGATCCATCAGCATCTGCTTGTGTAAAATATCTTTTCCAGCTCATATTATATCCTAATCTGCCAGCATGTTATTGCCGCCTTGATTGACTAGTTTTTTAAGGAATTTGTTTCCTTCTCGTTGTAATTGCAATGATTCATACATAGTAGTATTTAACTCTAACGAACCATCTGCCGGCGTGTTATTGACTTTGTTATTTCCTGGAAAACCTGGCGAATTATTTTGGCTAGCGGCAGGAGTATCTTTTTTGAAAAATTTGGAAACATAATCTATAACAGGTTTACTCTTTTCTACAACGAAGTCTTTTGTCGCTCCCGCGGCAGTAGTTACAGAATCTGAAACATCTTCCGCCAGTTGTTTGCCTTGTTCAATTTTCTTCTCAATTGGTTTAACAATATTATCGTTTATTGGATTTACAATATAATCGTCTATCAATTGTCTTAATTGGGTAAACAGGTAATCAACTAAATCTCTCAAATCCTGTACAAACTCATTTTTAAGGTCAGTCAATGCGTCTTTAATGTCTTGTGGTCCTGGAATAGCATCCGTTAATTTTTTTAATCCCGCTTTCATTGATGCTTTGATTTCGTCTATAGACGGAATATCGGGCATCATGTCCTCGAGCTTCTTCATGGCATTATCGAACTTTGTTTTTATGGCATCAAGATCAAATCCCATAAAGAAATTTTTAACTTTATTCCATCCAGCTATAAAGTCGTCTTTTATTTGTACAAAATCAATCCCATTAAACCAATCATAAGCCATTTTAGAATAATCCTTTAGCATCACTAATCCAGGTCCAGACATCCAATCCCAAGCCTTTTTAAATGCCTTTACCATCATATCGTAACCGTCAGTCTTTAACCATTGCCATGTCTCATTAAGTTTTAAAATTAATGGGCTAAGAGCATCCTTGGCTTTATCATATAGTTCATCTGCTTCATTGACATTTGGTAGTATGCTTGCCAAACCGTTTTTAAGATCTTGAAATATTTGACTGTCTAATAGCTCTACCTGTAATCTTCCTCTTACATTGTTGACCACATTTCCAAACTGAGCTACTTTTTCTGTTGCCATGTCTACTGCGTTCTGTTCTTTTTCTACCGCACTAGCGGCACCTTCGGAAGTAGTTTGAAGGAATCTTAGTTCGGCTCCAACATTCAAAGCGTCGGATATTAAATTGCCCTGCATGGTTATAGCTTTAACACCGCTTGGGCCTACCGACCTTTCCATTTCTTCAATTTCTTTTCCTACAGCAACAGCAAAATTCTGTCTCTGTTCAGCTGTCATATTTTGTATATTTTTTCCTTCGTTTCTAAACGTGCTACTAAGAGATATCAAACCCTGTGTCAAAGGATCTTGCCCTGTACCTGTAGAATAATCAACCAATGCCGCCGCAAGTCCTTTACTACCTGCTGACGCTTGGTTAAGAACATTTTCAAATTCTGGTCCTAATCTTCTAAGAGCATTTTGTACATTGACGTCTCTTCTTCTTGCCTCTGCCTCTTTAAGCATTTCTTTTCTACTTTGACCTGTAAGTTTTGCTATCTTGTCAAGTTCCATGCTATACGCCGCTGTACCTTTTATTAGATTAGCTTGGGACATACGCTGTCCTCTACCTGTCACATGTATTATTTCATTAAAAGAAAGTAAGCCTTCGTTAAGTTCCTGTGTTGTAAAACCCATTGCTAACAATCTCTGTCCAAACTGTCCGTTTCTAAGTTCCTTTGATAAAGAAGCAAATGTTCTTGAACCACTTTCTACTGATGAACCAAATAGTCTAAGCTGTGCTCCGTTTGAACCTACCAACTCAGCAAAGTCTTGTAACGGAATACCAGCGTTACCTGCCACCCTTACAATTTCAAACATGTTGTTACCAAAAGCCGCTCCAGAAGATGATAAATCTCTAAACAGTTCTACTTGGTTATCTATAAGCCCTGACAACATTGTCAGTCCTGGTATAGGTAAATGTTTTCCAAAATCTGTTAATGTATTTCCGCCTGCTATAAGTTCAGTCGTAAGATTGACAGCCGCTCCAACTGTGCCAGCCACTGTTGCGTTAAGCAATGCGAAGGTTTTACCAATAACACCCTTTACGCTTTTACCAAAAGATTTTACTTCTCCACTTGCGTATTCAGAAGCATCTCCTAGTGCTTTTACGTTTTTCGCATCTTTTTCGTTTATTTGTCCACCGCCACCAGGATTTGCTCCTCCGGTGATTCCTGGACGTCTGCCACCTAGAGCTCTAAGTATATCCTTTAATGTAGCTTCAGAAGCCGCGTTTTTTGCTTCTACTTCGCCTATTCCTGGTATATCAACTGTTACTATTGCCATGAATTAAATACTCACATAATTAAGAGCCATAAATATAGTGTATGACTTACATACTATTTAGCAGGAGAAATAAACATGGTAGATAATACTTTCCCGCCAATGGCGCCCGGCGGTACTGGTGTTCCTATGGGGCAACCTCAGGTTAACCCTTTAAAGAAACACCTAAGACAACCAAAAATCTACATTAAACTGCCTAGCCAAGGAAAATACTGGCATCCAAATGCTATAGACTTTCCAGAGTCTGGGGAACTTCCTGTTTATGCGATGACCGCAAGGGATGAAATCACATTCAAAACCCCTGATGCGTTATTGAATGGACAAGCTACAGTTGATGTGATACAAAGTTGTATGCCAAACATTAAAAACGCTTGGAGCTGTCCTTCAATCGATCTTGATGTAATACTAATTGCCATTAGGATGGCAACATATGGTGAAACTATTGAAATTTCAGCAACTGTTCCTAACACTAAAGTTGTTAGAGACTTTGGTTATAGCTTACAAACAGTTTATGACCATCTACAAGCGGCGAAGTTTGAAACTATACATAAGATAGATGGATTCACTGTAGAAATAAAACCTATAAGTTACAAAACTCAAACCGAACAGGCTGTGAAAGCATTTGAAGAACAGAGAGTGTTTTCCATTATAGACAATGATGACATTGATCAAACAGTAAAGTTAGCTAGATTCCAAAAGGCATTTACAAAACTTACTGAAATCAATATCAACGTGCTGATAGACAGCGTTCTATCTTTACAACCTGATGGTGAAGCAGAAGCTGTAACCAATCCGGCGTACTTGAAAGACTTCTTGGAAAATTGTGAAGCAAGTGTGTTCAATCAGATTTCTGATGTAATCAAAGCACAGAAAGAACATTACGCAATCAAATCTGTGACTATGGAGTCTACAGAAGAAGAAAGAAAAGCAGGCGCACCAGAAACCTTTGATGTTCCAATTACTTTTGATCAGAGCAATTTTTTCGGCTCCGGATCTTAACATGGTCACTCGATAAAATCCAAAACGAGGTTAAGGTCCTCGAAGGCGAGGTCAAACAGATTAAGGCAACCCTGTACAGATTGTGCTGGTGGATGAGAGGATCCTTGACTGTAAATGACAGTTACGATTTATGTAAAGAAGACATAGAACTGTTGAATGATCTTGTGAAAGAAAACTTAGAAACTGCTAAAAAATCTGGACAGCCTTTTTTCTAGGCTGGAGTGTTAATTTTTTTGGTTTTTGTATCTATCTTAAAGCCAGCATTTTTCAAAGTGTTTACTGCGTTCTGAATATCATCATCTGGCATCATATCACCGTCACCAGGATCAGTTGCGTAAGCACTTTTCTTCATGCGTTTTCCTAGCTGTGATTGAAAACCTTTTCTTACAAAGCCTTTCATTACCTGTTTGACTTGTGATTTTGTCAAAGGTATATCAACTTCGTTCAGTATTGATTCCAGTACTGCTTCACTGTATATTGAATTTGACAATGGAAGTTCCATTTGTCCATCTGGAGTAAGATCCGACTTCTTAGGTGAAAATGCTTTCTTTGCGGCGTCAGCGGCTTTGCCCATGCCCTTGCTGACCATCTTAGCGGCTTTGCCAGCGGCGCCAGCCGCGGATTTTGCGCCTTTCGCAAATTTTCTAGCACCCTTGGCTAATATTCTGCTCATGCTTGGATCTTGATTAATAAAACGCATTACTTCTGAAGGCTTGTTAGCGAAACCTTTTGATACCATAAATTGTCCTAAACCTTTTGCTGTCATGCCTTTGAGTTTTGGATCTTGCTTAGATACAGCATAAAAGTCCTTGTAAAGATTGTTTACTTCTCTGTCCAATTCCACATCCAGCTGTGCATCCTTGCCCATAGCTGAATCTTTACCTAGTGTACGCTTTAAAAAGCGTATTGGACCTTCATTTGTCTTTTTTGACTCTGTTAAAACGTCTATAACCTTCATCGTGAACTCCTATTCCATTATATTTATACATTTGAAGACATAATTACTTATTAAATAATCGACTATGATTACTAGATATCAGATAGTTGACCCTACGGGTAAAGTCGTCGATGAACTTAATTCGCAGGAAGAAGTCAACTTATATATAGCAACCAAACGTGATCAAGACCCACATTTTCAATTCGAAGTAATTCCTATAGAAGTGAGTAGCGTGAAACCTGGATTTGGCCGTGATCCTGATCTTCATTAAAGATCTCAACCTTTGCGACGATCCCTGTGATGATTGTACGCATTGGATTGGATTGATCTGAAGATCAATCGTGTTTTCGCTTGTCGCTCAAACACCTAATATTCGTATGAATTAAGTGCGAAGCACTTACGTTTCATGTAGATTGTTCAGTCAGACGGAACCTAATCGCTGGTTCCATCTATCTCAAGCTTCATGTGAGTTCGCACAGCCGAGACCGGAAGTAGGTGTTTTACTTGCTCCATGGGCTCTGACCTTTCCCAACCTACGTCGACATCACGAAAATCTGCGTAACCGGTTTTTGCTACCGCAACCGCTTCGCGGATCTCGCTATCTCCCGCTTCGTTCCTTTGCTAGGAGTTTTTTGGAGCAACAGTTTAGTGGACTCGCTAGTTCTGATGTAGCTCGTGGCTACACCTCAAAGCGGATCGAGCCTCCTCGATCAAACAGCGTCCTTATATTGCCTAGATTTTTTTTAGTTGTTCTTTAAGAATTTTTGAACTGCCTACCCGCACATTGATGATTCCATTGTAGTACTCATCAGTTTCTAACACTCTGCGGTTGAATTGTTCCCTAGCCTCTAAATAACTCATTAAGCCTCTGCTTTGACATAGATACAATATTTCTCTTGTAAAATTTTCTGGTCCTATTTTTTCAACGTCAGCGATCAAATGGTCTGAGGAACCCCAGTAATCTCTCCAATCGCTTTCTACTTTACTTCTTCTTTTGTTTTTCTTGCCTTTGAGTGGTGGGCGTGTTTTCTTAAACTTGGCTAATTTCTTGCCTATATACTTTTTATCGTTGGTCTTGTTGGTTATTAGATATACAAATCCCTCTACATCTTCGGGTAATTCTTCTATTTCTTTACCTTGGTAAGTCCATCGCATATGGATACTTACCCTAGCCTAATCTTCTGGGACGTCCTTTTTGGAATTATGCCTATCGTGTACTTCATCCATGCGTTGTTTTGCTAAAGATCTTATTTCACGAAGCCATTTACGAGTCTCTCTGTGTGTACGTACTGAATTTCTTGCTTCAAATGCTTCATTTGCCTTGAAATATGCCATATATGCCTT
>CEWK01019328.1_pt1 | contig 18594 bp, 20 predicted proteins | sample 531431 | NCBI WGS metagenome assembly CEWK01 (sample SAMEA2623059, study PRJEB7988) | marine metagenome | isolation source: saline water (ENVO:00002010), including
GGCAACTGTGGCAAGTATTATTACATCTCCAATAACACAGGGATTAAATTACTTTGCACCTATATCACAAAATTCAATTTCAATTGCTAACGTATTAGATTACACTACAAAAGAAAATACAGTGTTACAATTGAATTATAGAAAACGTCAGTCAAATGACAAAACTAACTCGCAACATGCACAATGGTTATTGATAAAAGAAGATTATCCAAATGCACCAATTCCAAATCAAATTTGGAATAAGTTGGTTGATAGTTTGGTTGGATTTGACTATTCAAATAGTGCTGTACCAGATATGACTTTATCATTGCATGATAGATATGGATCAAAAGTAAGACCAAGACAAAGTTGGTTTAAAAATTCTAAAAATGCTAGAAAAGTTTTACATGAGTCGTTGAATGCTATTACTACATCTATTTTATTAGACGTAAATCATTTTGGTTGGGATACAGATTTAACAACATCAAATTATTACGAAAAAACAAATTGGTATTACAATACAACATTCAATGATGATACTGTTATCGATCGTATAGTAAATTATTATAAAGATATCGATACTACTACATTAAGCCAAGACGAAATTGTAAAAGTTAATATTGGTTACAATTCAAAATGGGAATTGTATCAATATACTGATGCAGATTATCTTGCAGGAACAACTACAACTTATGATGCAAGTAACTTGTCATTAGTAAGAATTGGCTTACAAACTGCAACAGCAAAATTAAAAACAAAAGTTTACACAGAAGATGATTCAACTGCAATGGCAACAGAACTTCGTGCATACATTAAAGCAATTAAAGATAACGTGTTTATATCACAAAATTTAAAATATCAAAACCAATTATTATTTGCTTTGATTAGATACGTAAACAGTGAACAACCACATGTTGATTGGTTATTTAAATCAACATACTTAAATGTGATACAGCAAGATACAGCATTAACGCAAAAAGCATCATTTGAAAAAGATCCGTTTGATGATGTAAAAACTTATATCGAAGAAGTCAAACCATATAGAACAAAAATTAGAAACTTCTTAAGCAAAAAATCTCCTGTGAGAGAAGATGCAAATATGAATATGAGTGACTTTACAGATTCGAGTGATTATACACTTAATAGTGGAGGAACAGGAACTACGAACCCAACACCAAAAGTTACAACAAAAATGTCGTTTGATAGAGTTAGTACGTCAATAACTTTATTATCGCCAAGTATTAATAATATAAATGCTTGGACAACGTCAACAAGTTATATTGTTGGTGCAAAAGTAAAATACAAAGGCGGCTATTGGCAATGTACACAAGCACACACATCAGGAACATTTACAACTGACGTTGAAGCAAGTAGATGGCAACATTTCAACTTTGAACCAACTACCGAACCAACTGATGTACAAAAAATTAATCAAGTAAAAATTTCTACACCAACAACAACGCATGTTGATAGATTAGCAAAATATCATTATGCTACAGAGTTAGCGGCAGTTGATACTGCAAACGCAGATTCAGTAAGTTCGTTTGTATCTACACTTTCAAATAAAATTGGATTCTTCAAAGATCTAGAAGTACAACCAATTGGATTTATTGTTAACAGAGATAGAATTGGTCAGCAGTTAACTGACTTTGCTTGGGATAGTTTAAAATGGGATGCCACAACTCAAAACACAAATCCAAAAGAAGGTTACGACACTTCGTCAACTCAAAATTGGTATGATTCAAAATTTGTAAAAATGTCAAACGTTTGGAAAGCTGGTAGTTCATATACAGCTAATACATTTATAAGACATGAGAGTTTAGATCACTTTACAGCCTGGTCGGCTTCAACAAGTTACACAGTTGGAAATATTGTAAAACATAATGACAACGTTTATGTTGCTAATGTAACTCATAAAAATTTAGCTAGTGAAACAACACTACAAACGTCACGTTGGGATTTAATTAAAGATAGAATTTATTATACAAACACGGCCCACACAGCTTCAACAACATTTAAAACTGATTATGATGCTGGTAAGTGGGTGTTAGTACAATCGCAATTAGACTCAGATGGATTTGTGAGACCAAACAGAACAGAGCATCCGGAAGAAGTTGCTCCAGTTAAACCTAGAGAGTCATTATTGATAACAGTCAAAACATATGATACTGTAACTGGGTCGCCTGGAAGTTATGCTGGTAGTGGAGATTTATCTCAATATAAAATACACTACACACCAAATGGTACTGCTGATTATCTAAGAGATAAATTTGTTGATGACTCTGGATCACCAAGCTCAACAAATGATCATACAACATTGAACGGTGCTATCACAAAATTATCAAATTCAATCACAGTTACTGATGCAACTAAATTACCAACACCAAAACAAACAAGTACTGAAGCAAGTAATATTGTAAATTACAAACCAGGAGTTTTATGGATTGGCACAGAAAGAATTGAATACAGTAAAGTAAGTGGTAATGTATTGAGTGATTTAGTACGTGGTACTAGAGGAACAACAGTACAAGATCATGCAAATTCAGTTGAAGTGTACAGTGGCGATACTATTATTCCAAATGCTGGCAAACGTGGTTTCTGGAATGATGCGTCAACATCATTGTTACAAAGTACAACACAACAAGCAAATTATCTAACAAATAACGAAAATCTAGTAGATTACGTAGAAGATGGATATGTAGATGCGGACTATACGGAATGATAAATATTAAGGAATAGGTAAAAATTATGGCAATTACAAAAAGACTAGTAAAAGGATCAGCATTAAGCCACGCAGAGTTGGATGGCAATTTTACTGATTATGAAACATTTAAGGCGTTGTTCGATTCAACCACGTTTACGGTTGCTAACAATGGTAAAGTATTATATTGGAATAATTCTACGTCAAATGTTGAAGTCAAATCTATTACCACTAGTGAAATTACTGATTACACTACACAAACAAACACACTAGCAGATGCTAGAATTAATGCTGTAGTAACACAATCATTTGTTGATGGTTTATATTCAAGTATTGCACCACAAAATAGTTTTGAAATTAAGACTGCTAGTTTTAACACAGCAAACGCCAAAAGATATATGGTTGATACAACAGGCGGAGTTGTTACAGCAACTTTACCAGCATCACCATCAGCAGGAAATACAATTGAATTCACAGAAGGTGCAACAGCATTTTCTAGTAATAATCTAGTAATTGCAAGAAATGGTAGTACCATCGATGGAGCCGCAAGTGACCTTACAGTTAGTTCTGCTCCAACTGGAGGTATGTTAAGTTTAATTTATGACGGCACAACTTGGAGATCTAGATAATATTTAAATACGCAGTTAATTTGATATATAAATATAGTATAAGTTAATATGGAAAACACAATGGACAAACAAAACGATAAACAAAAGGAACAGCACGTGGATGAAGGTGCCAAAGTAAAAATGGAAGGCCACCTATTAATTCGTGATGCTGAAACTGGCGAAGAAATAGTAAACAAACGTAACGCAATTCACTTTGGTAACATGGCTTTTGTGATTGCAAACGCACTTTCTTATTGGAAAACACAAGATAATGGCATATACCATATGGCATTTGGTAATGGTGGTTCAGATGTGTTGAATACCGGTGAAATCAATTATAAGACTACTAACACAGGTACAATTAGAGATGATTCAGCAGGTTTATACAACAGAACTTATGAAAAATTAATTGGACAAAGTGAAAGTACAGACAGCAAAAACAATGTTAGTATTGTAACAAGTTCAAGTTCATATACAGATTTACAAATAACATGTACGTTAGATTTTGGTGAGCCATCAAGTCAAACTACATCTGATACAGCAACATCAGACTCATCAACAGATTTTATCTTTGATGAACTAGGAATATACGCATATAATTCAGGTGGTATTGCAAGTGAATATTTGCTTACACACGTGATATTCCACCCTGTACAAAAAAGTTTAAACAGGGTGATTGAGATTGTATACACAATTAGAGTCCAATTGCAATAAAACTCTTGCTTTTTGGATGGAAATTGTTGTATTATTATAAATATAAAGTAGGTACTATATATAGATACCTAATACAAGGAGAGCTTAAAGTATGTCATATACAGTAAATAACACCAGAGGCACAGTAGTTTCAACGGTTAATAACGGTACGACTGCCGCAGTAGGTGGAATAACACTAATAGGTAAAAACTACACAGGATATGGCGAGCTCATCGCAGAAGATTTCGTAAAAATTTTAGAAAACAATGCTAACACATCAGCACCTAGTGGTCCGTTAGAAGGACAACTTTGGTGGGATACAACAAACCAATGTTTGAAAGTTTATAACTCATCAACTAACTGGCATCCAATGAACGTATACGTTGGTGCAACAGGTACGTATCCACACACAATTACATCAGGTGCGTTATGGTACAACACAACAACTAAACAGCTATCTGTTAACTCAGATGGAACTGGTAGTGGTTGGAAAAACTTTTCATCAGCATCAGAAAACACAAGCACAGAAGTTGTTACTTTTAAAATTAATTCAGTATCAACAACAGGTGCAGATGCAAACGGCTACACAGCAGGTAACAATATTGAAATATTAGCAGACGTTGTTGAAAATGGTTCAGGTACAAAACAAGTTGTTAGAGTAACAAGTCCATCATCATTTAGAATTGATTCTACATCATCAAATGTTGCAGTTGCTGGTACAATTGAAAAATACATATATGATAATTTTACAGCAACAATCACTGGTATTTCTGGAACAAACAACAATTTGATTAGAGGTGTTAACTTAGATGACGCTGTAAAATCAGAAGGTGTTGAAGCTAGTACAATTGATGGTACTTATGGTACATTATCAGGTGGTGCAAGTTTATCAGAAATTATACGTGAATCAAGAAAGTTTTTAATTAAGACTTCAGGTTATACTGCATTGGCAGGAGAAAACATTGGTGTTAATACAACATCAGGTTCAGTAACAATTACATTACCAGGTTCACCTGTAGCAGGTGACACAGTAACAGTTGCTGACTCACACGCACAATGGAGTACTAACTCATGTATAGTTGCTAGAAATGGTAATACCATCGACGGAGCGGCATCAGATTTAACTTTGAATAAAAAAGACAAAGTAACATTATTATATAATGGTTCAGGTTGGAGAAGAATTTCAGGAACAGCAATATACGGATAATAAAATGGAATTTACAATAACAACAAAAAACTTTGAACTAAGAAAAACAGATTTTGTTTGTGAGAGCAAAGCAAACGAAAAAAGTCTTTCAAGCGAGACTCTAAACAGTGCTACGAATAAAAATACTATTGCAATAGGAGAGAAATAATTATGGCTTACCAACAAGGTGATACAATTCAAGCAAGTGATTACAACACATTTGCTGGCAATGTTAACACAATTATTGGTACTGGCTCTAACGACAGTGGATACGGGTTGAGTGAAATCGCGACAATCAATGCCGGTGACACTATCACAGCGGCACAATGGAATTCATTACTTTCAGGTTTACAAAAAGCGGCAAACCACCAAGGTACAACATTAACCAATGCGTCGAATACAGTTTCACAAGGTGGTAACATTTTACCTTTGTCTAACTTAGAGGCAGATATCACATTAATTACTAACAACAAACTAACAGCAGATGCTTCAAACATGGCTACAGATACTGGTGTAACTTCGACAAGAACAACATCTTGGACAGCTACAGTACAGCACGTATTCACAGTAACATTTGCTAACGCTAACGCGGCTAGATTCTTTTTTAACTCAGGTGGTGAAATTAGATTTGCAGGATCACGTTCAGGTGGTTCTTCAACAGATCAAAACACTGACTGGACTAACTTATTATCTAACGCAGGTACAGTAAAATTTGCCGAAGGCGCAACTACATACACTGGTTCAGGTGGAACAGCGGCGGCAGTAGGTTTTGATGATTTAACAACATCAAATCAACAAATTTTTACAGCAACAGGTTCAGGTTCATACTCAGCAAACGATTGGACAATTGAAGCAAAAGCAGATGCGGCTTATGGTTCAGCAACTGTTATTACGTTCTACGTATACTTCAAAGATGACCATGCGGCACAAACTGGTAACTACACTGGTGGCGGCTTAGGTAATGCTCCAAACGAAGGTGCAGGTTGGACTGGTGCTGACTCAGTTGACGGTACGTTAACTAGCACAATTACTACATTAAGAGCGGACAACGCCTCTATAGTACAAGTTGCTAACCCAACGTTCAATACTACAACTGAAGTTAGTGCATAATCACTAATTTAATATTAAATTATAAAATAGGGCGGCAACGCCCTATTTTTTTGACTTTTCGTTTGACTTTTACCTTTATTTTATGTATAATTTAACAAATGGAGGGTAATTTATGACAGACGATCGCTTACACAAAGCATTAGAATTTGCTAATTATAGACAAACATTTTTCAATCAAAAGCAAATCTTAAAAAATAAAAGTGAAGCATTACTATCATATTCTACACAAGGCGGTACATTTAAGATAACGCAAGAGCTGATTGCTTTTGTTGGAACTTTTGTACAACAAGGATATGAGGAAATGGTATTGTTAGATGTTAACGAAAATCCAATTAACATTGATAATTTAAAATCTTTTTTAACTGAGATCACATCAAGATATTTTGAAGTTACAAATGATTATTATAAACAATACAGTGAAATGCAAACTAAAAGAAGAACAGCAAAACTAGTAGAACCAGCATGAGTCAAGGCATAGTATTTTTTGCCCATAACAATACAGAAATTGATTATGGGAGTGTAGCTATTGCCAATGCCACTATGATTAAAAATCATATGGGTGTTGATGCAATTACTTTGATTACTGACGAAGGAACAATGCGTCATATGAATAACACATGGGATAAAAATACTATTGATTCAACATTTGAAAACATAAAAATTACTCCAAGACGTAGAGTAGACAACAATAAAAGATATAGAGATACTAGACATACAGTAAACTTACTTCCATTTTATAATGTCAATAGATCAACAGTATATACAGAATCTCCATATGATGAAACACTTGTTATTGATGTTGATTATTTAATTTGTAATGATACATTGAATGCTGTTTGGAACCATAAAGAAGATTTGTTAATAAACAAAAAAAGTTTTGATTTACTTGCAGGTAGACATGATTATAATTTCGATAGGGTAGATGATTTTGGAATTGATTTTTATTGGGCAACAGCATTCTATTTTAAGAAATCAAAAGAGTCAAAAATGTTTTTTGATTTACTAGAATCAATAAAAGCAAACTATCTATACTTTAAAACATTATACGGTATAACATCATATAATTTTAGGAACGATCATGCATTTAGTATCGCCGTTCATATGTTTAATGGATTTGCAAATAGTGGACTTGTAAAATCTTTACCGGTAGATTTTTTACAACACACATTAGATTATGATGAGTTGCATGATATAACTTCAAAAGGATCTTTATCATTTTTATTAGAAAAAACAAGTGAGCCTGGAAACTTTATTCCAGCACGTACAGATGGCGTAAATGTCCATGTAATGAACAAGTATTCAATTGTACGACAGAGTAAAAAAATAGTGGAGATGTACAGTGCATAAAATTATATTAACAGACATTGACGGTGTAGTACTTGATTGGCAAAAACATTTTAATAATTATTTAGACAAGTATTATCCAAATGAAGAATTATTTGACCCGACTGTATTTGCACAAGGTGAACGGACAGGAAAGATTATAAAAGAATTTAACAACACAGCATGGATTGGATTTTTAGAACCATGGAAAGATTCTGTAGAAGTATTAACTGAATTAAAAAACATGGGATGGAAAATATACGGTTGTACATCAATGGGTACTGATCAGTATGCTAACGCATTAAGAAAAAAGAACATTGAAACATTAATGCCAGATGTTTTTACACAATTAGATATTATTCCGTTTATGCAACCAAAAGGTAATTGGTTATCGCAATGGAAAGGCAGTGGTGCTGTTTGGGTAGAAGACAAATGGTCAAATGCAATACTTGGTGCAGACATGGGCATCAAAACGTTTTTAATGAAACAAAGCTACAATTCAAAACATGATTATAAAGGTGTTGAAAAAGTAGATAATTGGAGACAAATATACAATAAGGTTATATGATGAAGCAAGGATATTTGGTAATAGCACAAAATACAAAGGATAGTGAAGGTAAAACTATTGATTATGTACGTATGGCTTATGCACTTGCATTAAGCATTAAACACACGCAAAAGGGCGTCAATAACGTCTCTGTAGCGGTGGTTAACAAGAAAGATGTACCAACACACTATCATTATGTGTTTGACGAAATCGTAGAATTACCGTTTGAAGATGACGCCAAAATGGCCGATTGGAAAATTAATAATAAATGGAAATACTATCATTGCACACCTTATGAGCAAACAGTGATATTGGATACTGATATGTTGTTTATGTCTGATGTAAGTCACTGGTGGGAGTATTTAACACAATGGGATATGATGGCTACTACTCGTGTAAAAACATATAGAGGAAATACAGTAGTCGATCATCATTATAGAAAAACATTTCAGCCAAATTTATTACCAAATGTTTATACTGGTTATTTTTACTTCAATAAAAAATCAGATATGGTAAATGAATATTTTAGTGTTGTTGAAGATATCTTTAGACGTTGGGAATATTACAGAGACACAGCACTAGTATTACCGAAACAAGAATTTTTAAGTGCTGACGTTGTGTATGCAATGGCAATGAAAATGTTAGACATTGTAGAACAAGCCACAAATCCAACTGTAGACTTTCCAACTTTTACACATATGAAATCAAAAGTACAGGGATGGCGAAGTGGAAGTACAGAAGATTGGACCAAACACATTGGTGCTTATTTCACTCCGCAATGTAAATTAAAAATAGGTAATTACAATCAAACTGGTATTTTACATTATGTAACCAAAAACTTTTTAACTAATGATATAATTAAAAACTATGAGGAAAAAATATATGAATAGTATGTTTTTATTACCTGCCGCACTTTTTCCAGCTATACCATTGATGATGATATCTTTTGGAAATAGATATATGTCCATGGCCGCATTGATTAGAAAAATACATGACGAAGTTATTGCAAAAAAACTAACACGCAAGGATAAAGCTACCAATAGATATTTGCTACAAATAGATTTATTAAGAAAACGTTTAACGTTAAATCGGGCAACATCAACACTAGCCGCTTTGGCTTTTATTGCAAACTTAATAGCAATGTATTTTGTTTATACCAATGATGTTTTTATGTTTGCTACTACTTTCGTTGGAAGTTTGGTCATGTTTGGCATAAGTTTAGTATTGTATATTATTGAATTACAATTAGCCACATCGGCGTTAGATACACACCTACAAGATTTGGAGGATCTATAATGTCAGCAACAAGAATATTATATTATGATTTAGAAACAAAAGACATTGTAAAAATTGCTCGAGAAGTTGAAGCAGAAACACATCATCCATATTATGAAATCCCTTTTGAAGATGTAAAAGATTTTATTGACGGATCAAAAGTGCAATCACAATATTATGTAAAATTAAATCCAAAAGATCCTGACGATTTTTCTTTATTAAAAAAAGAAATACACATGGACATAAGAGAAATTGATAAAACGTTAATTAATATTCCGCATAGTGATGTTGATAATTTAAGTTATGATATTAGAGTCGTCCATGATAAAAAAGAAAAAACATTTAGTTTTGAATTTAATCCAACATTAAAAGCATACATGGCTAGTAAATATCAACTAACAGGTAAAGCACAAAAATTTACTAATCCAGAAATGTTAGTAATAAATGGTACTAGTGTACTAAACTTTTTTATAACACAAACAGGTGATCCACATGATCTGTTTGCTAGTTATTATGTTCCTGTAGCACAATTGCTTACACAGGATAAATTGACTGCTCCTTATAAAGGAGAATTACGTTCGTGTAATGTGTACACAAGAAGAATATACGATGATTACTTGGTTGTAGAGGTATAATAAATATGAGTAGTACTATGAAAATAAAAATTGCAGACATTGATATTTTTTATCTGTCTTATGATGAACCTAATAAACAAGAGCATTGGGCAGATATCAAAAGTAAAGTTCCATGGGCAAAATGGGTTGATGGTGTTGAAGGATCTGATGCCGCACACAAAGCCTGTGCAAATAAAAGTGATACAGATAGATTTATCACTGTCGATGGAGATAATAAGTTAGTTAATTATGAAAAATTAATTGATCTAGAACTTGATTTTGCTGATTATGAATTAGATAATTTAAATCAATCTGTAATATCTTTTACAGGTTATAATAATATTAATGGACTAATGTATGGCAATGGTGGTATCAAGTGTTGGCCTAAACAAGCAGTACTTGATATGAAAACACATGAAGCCGCTGAATCAGAAGGATCAGCAGTAGACTTTTGTTGGGATATGAATTATATACAATTAAATGAATGTTTTTCACACGTATACAATAACGCAACACCACATCAAGCCTGGAGAGCAGGATTTAGAGAAGGTGTTAAAATGTCTTTAGATAGAGGATTTAAAGTTGATCCTGTTAATTTTGAGAAAAATATACATGACAAAAACTACCATAGACTTTTAATTTGGTCATCAGTAGGAGCAGATGTTGATAATGGATTATGGGCATTGTATGGAACACGATTAGGATGTTTCATGACTAACTGTACTGATTGGGATTTTGTTAATGTAAGAGATTTTGAATGGCTCAATAGATTTTGGGAAGAAGAAACAAAACCACAATTTGAAGGTGGAGACCAATTGTGTCATGTTGAAAAATATTCATGGGACAAAGAAAAACTTTGGAAAGAAACTATCAGGCTTGGCAAAGAACTGAGAACACGTCTTGGATTACAAATAGATGATTTAAGTCCAGAAGGATCAGCATTCTTTAAAAAAGTATATTGGAATCCTCCTCGCTCTGGTGCGTTTGTAACAGAGAAAGGAACTGACGGAATTACTCGTTATAAAGTATTGAAATGACCGATGAAGTACTTAAGATTAAAAAAACTAGAGATGAATTAAATGCTGTTTCTCCAAGTTTCTGTTTAGCTAAATGGTATCAATCAACGATACATTTACAATACGGTCATACCCATAGCTGTCACCATCCAAGAACACACCAAGTACCACTTGAAGAATTAAAAAACAATCCTAGTGCTTTACACAATACAGAATATAAAAAATCACAAAGAGAATTAATGCTCAAAGGTGTACGTCCACCTGAATGTCAATATTGTTGGAATGTAGAAGACTTAGGACCAGAACATTATAGTGATAGAAGTTCTAAATCACATGAATCGTGGGCTAAACCTTTTTTAAATGAAACAGCTAAAATGGTTGGAGTTGAAAATGTTAATCCAACTTATGTCGAAGTAAGTTTTTCAAATGTTTGTAATTTAAAGTGTTCGTATTGTAGTCCTGCATTTAGTAGTTCATGGATGGAAGAAATTCAATCAGAAGGTGCATATCCTACAAGTGACAATTTTAATAATTTGCATTGGTTAAGAAAACAAGGCAAACTACCGATTCCGCATCGTGAACATAATCCTTATGTTGACGCTTTTTGGAAATGGTTCCCTGACCTGTACAAGACCCTCCAGGTTTTTAGGATTACAGGCGGGGAGCCTCTTTTAACAAAAGATACGTTTAAAGTCTTAGACTATATCAACAATAATCCAAGACCAGAATTAGAACTAGCAATTAATTCTAATGGCTGTGTTCCTGATAAGTTATTTGATCAATATATTGAAAAAATGAAACGTATTACATTAGATAATAAAATTGGATTAACAAGATTGTACACTAGTGTTGATACATTTGGTGCCCAAGCAGAATATATTAGAGATGGATTAGATTTTAATCAATGGTATGATAATATATGCCGTGTATTAACAGAACTTCCTAAAACAAAAGTAACTATAATGTGTACTACAGGATTATTAAGTTTACCAAATTTTCATAAACTTGTTGATATGATTCATCCTTTAAAAAGAGAATTTTATAGTGATGAACGTAGAGTACCAATAACTTTAGATACAGCAATACTTAGACATCCAAGTTATTTGAGTGGTGTTGTTGCTGATCCTAGTTATGCAAAAATGTTAGAACCTGCACTTGCTATAATGAACACAAATGCAGAAACGCATGATAATGCTTACAAAGGATTTTTTGATTTTGAGATAGCTAAACTAAAACGTTTTCAGCAGTATATTGCCGCAGGTCCAAATCCACAAGAACAATTAAACATACAGCAAGTAAGAAAAGATTTTATATCATACGTAGATGAATATGATAAACGAAGAAATAAAAATTTTCGTAAAACTTTTCCTGAATTAGAAGACTTTTATAATACGTGTAAATAGTATAAATGACAAAGAAAAGAAAAACAGAAACGTATCAAGAATACAGAGATAGGGTCATTAATCCAATATCTCCGTCTTGGTGTGGTGCTAAATGGTACAATGCTACTATATGGCTTAATAGTGGTACGACAGCAAGTTGTCATCACCCACCTGCACACAAGATACCTGTTGAAGAAGTATTAGCTAATCCAAAGGCCATACACAATACCAAGTATAAAAAAATGGTACGTAAACAGATGCTTGATGGTGAAAGACCTAAAGAATGCGAATACTGTTGGAAAGTTGAAGACATAGGTCCACAAAACGTTTCAGATAGAGTTTATAAAACTGTCATATATACAGAAGATCAAATCGCAGAAGCAAGTAAAATGCATTGGAATGATGATGTTAATCTTAAAACACTTGAGATTGCATTTGATGCCAATTGCAATTACGCATGTTCATATTGTAACGCATCTTTTTCAACTACATGGCAAAATGACGTAAAGAAAAATGGTGCATATCAAAATTTAGTTTCAGATGGTGCAAGAGCATTTCAACAAGATGGTAAATGGGCAATGCCTTATGGTAAAAAGAACGAAGGTAATCCATATGTTGAAGCATTTTTTAAATGGTGGGAATCAGATCTACAACACACACTACAAGAATTGAGAGTAACAGGTGGAGAAGCAACTATGTCACAAGACTTTTGGCGTTTGTTAGAATGGTGGCAAACTAACAAGGACTGTGATGTAAGATTAGCAGTAAACTCTAACTTGGGTGCAAAACCAGAATTGATAGACAGACTAGCACGTGAAAGCCATGCATTTAAAGAGTTTGATTTATATACATCAAATGAATCATTTGGTGCTCAAGCAGAATATATACGTGACGGATTGGTATGGGATACTTGGTTGAGCAACATACACAAAATGATGAACGAAGGTAATGTGCGTGAACTACACATGATGATGACTATTAATGCACTATGTTTGTTTTCGATTACAAAATTTATGGATGAAATGATTAAACTAAAAGAACAGTATGGACAATTTGCTCCTGCAATGAGCTTTAACATATTGCGTTTTCCTAGTTTTCAATCAGCAGTAACATTGCCACAAGACATTAAGAAAAAACTAGCAGATGATTTAGAATATTGGTTATACAAAGTTGGTAAGCCACATGAATTATTTTTTGATATGGAAGAACAGGGTGTAGAACGTTTGATTAGTTACTTACGTGAAGTACAAGTTGGACACCAGTTTACTTCATCGATTGAATCAAGAGAAAGAGATTTTAAATCATTTCATGCACAATATGATGTAAGAAGAAACAAATCATTTGCAAAAACTTTTCCAAAAGATATCGTTGATTGGTACGAATCAATACCAATGACTGACCTAAAACAATTGCAAGGCATTGTTGACGGTGATTCAACAAAAGGTAATATGATGAAAAAAGAATTAGAAAAACGTGCCAAAGATGAAGGTTGGGTTTTAGATCCACAAGGTGCAAATCCAGGATCACAAGAATATAAGGAAGCATAAGATGAAAAACAAAAGACCACCATATCCTGATCCTTATAGGGCTAGGTTATTATCAGAATTAATTGACAAGTATCGTGAACAACTATTATTAGTATGTTTAAAAGAAGGAATAACAAAGAAAGATATAATTGCTTATGCAACTAGATTATGTGCGTTGGCACATTTAGATAAGCTGTTGGCTGATCCTTGTCCAATGAAAATAATATCAGAAGTAGAGGATTTAGCAGAATATAAAAGATTGTGTGTACATCAACGAAGACAAGTTGATAAATTAAAATATGGAAGATCAGATCTTGATGATTTTCCAGAAAGAACTTGGTCACAAGGATTAATGTAGTGAAGCATAAACGACCAGAAGATTTTGGAGATAAATGTGCATTGTTTTTCACAATGCGTTTGAGATGGTTTGCTGATACGTTCTTTGCAAAACGTTATGGACATAGAGCAGTCGTATTAGAAACAGTTGCTGGTGTACCTGGAATGGTTGCTGGCATGTGGAGTCATTTACGTAGTTTACGTAAGATGCAACCAGACGACAGGGGCTGGATTAGAACACTACTTGCAGAAGCAGAAAATGAACGTATGCATCTAATGATATTCATTGAGATAGCAAAACCAAACTGGTTTGAACGTTGGATGATCATTACAGCACAATTTTTATTTTGGCATTTTTATATGTTCTTGTATATTTTCTTTCCAAAAGTTGCACATAGGATGGTAGGATATTTTGAAGAACAAGCAGTAGTAAGTTACACGTCATATCTAAAAGCAATCGAAGTGGGAAAAATAGAAAACATTGACGCTCCTGAAATTGCAAAAAATTATTATGGATTACCAGAAAATTCAAAACTGAGAGATGTTGTAATTGCTGTAAGAGAAGATGAAAGAGGACACGCACAAGAAAATCACAGAATGGCTGACGTTATTAAGGAATCAAAATAATATTAATTGGCCAAAAACGAGCAAAAAACCTTTGTATTATCCTATATAAACAAAAAAGGTTGACAAGATCAATTTTTTATAATATTATAAGACTATAACTTAACTTGTTAGAACTGGAGAATAAAGATGGGTTTACAAAATGTAAAAGTAAAAGGTGCTTCACAGTACAAAATAGGTACTCAAAAACAGAGAATCTTACAGTACTATTGGGGTACAGGTACTACAGTAACTAACAAATCATTAGTATCAAGATACAAAATTATGAAACCAACAGCAAGGATTTGTGAGTTGAGACAAGATGGTTTTGATATCAGATCACTAAGATTCGTTACTAGAGATACCAAAAGAAGTGCGGTAAAATACCGTATTATGCAAAGAAAAGTTGCATAATTATACAACTTAATATATTAAAAGCCAGTAAAGTGTTGATTTTGCTGGCTTTTTTTATGGCCAAAAAGAGGTTGACATATTCCTGTTCTGTGTTATATTAATACTATGTTAAACACAATAACAATAACAATAATTAGGAGGTGTAATTAACATGGCTGATATAAACACAAAGTACACATACGTACTAGAGGCTCTAAGAGCTGACGGTAAAAGAGTAATGAGATTTACTAACAAACCGGAAAACAGAGCACAGGTATTAATCAATAATGGATATAAACCTGTTGACGAAACAAGCAAAGTAGAGTTTATTAAACTTGAAATGCCAATGACTAAAGAAGAATATAAGACTTCTTTAAAGGCTAACGTAGCATAATTTCATAAAGGAGCCCCGCAAGGGGCTCCAATAATGGAGAAAATGATGAAATCAAATCTTTTAAAAACATTAGCAATTGGAACATTAGCAGTAATGTTAACAAACTGTACAGCTACAACTGGTACAACTACACAAATATCTAATAAAGACAAATACACATTAGGTGGTGCAGTAGTTGGTGGTGTAATTGGTAATCAATTTGGAAGTGGTAGCGGTAAAGATGCGGCTACTATATTAGGTGTAATACTTGGATCACATTGGGGTTCAAATGTTGGTGCTAAATTAGATCACTATGAAACACTTAAACATGAACAAGCGGCCTATAAAGCACTAGAGTATCATAAAAATGGCGAAGTAGTAAAATGGTCAAATCCAAATACAGGTCATAAAGGTGGTATTATGGTAACTGATACTTACTATATTGAAAACGGACAAATACCTTGTCGTTCATTTATTCAAGAAGTGCAGATTGGTGCAAGAATGGAACAAAGTGAAGGTATTGCTTGTAGAACAGCATCTGGTAAATGGGAACTTATGAAAGATCCTAAAGTAAAGATTGAGAATGGTATGCAAGTTACCAACGATAAAGGTCAATATATGCTAACACCTGTTGGTGTTGGTTGGAATTAACTTCCAATAAATTCTTCTCTAGCAAATGGTTCCCTAGTTGGGAACCTTGTTAGGATAGTTGAAACTTTCTCAGTATTTCTATTTCCTGTTGAATCATCTCTTGTATAAAGAGTATTTGTAAAAAATAAATTTCCATCAGCATCAACTTTAGCAGTTAATCCACTGTATGTTGTAGCCACTACTGCTTGAGGTCCGTTCATGTGTATTTCTGTTGCAGTTTCGTTATGATTACCTGCACTTTTAATTTCTGTGTTACCTTTTGTGGTTGTTAAAAATGTTGCAGTTGATTGCAAGTGAAAGTCTTTTCCTGAAGTAATTGTTGTTGCATCAACAGTTTTGATATTTAATGCACCTGCTACATCTAAATTAAATGCACCATTAACACCAGGTAAAATACCTGTAGTGTCTGTTGGTTGGCCTGTTGCAGTTGTTTGTGTTGTTCTAACATTAATATCTCTACCTGATTCTAAATTTAAATCTCTATCTGCTCTTATGTTAACATCTTTGTGTGAACGTATACTAATTGAATCATTTGCCCACACATCTATTTTTCCAGCATCGTCCATTTCAATCCAACCAGTACCTTTTTTATTGATGATATAAACGTTTCCGTTTGTTTCATCTAATAATATTTGAGCACCTGATTTTGTTCTCAATCTTATAATTTTCTGATTTCCATCGTCCATTACAAATTGATTTCCATCTGGAGTTAATATACCAAAAACTTTAGATGGTGATTCACGTCTAGCAGACGCATCAGATAATCCTCTTGTTGAATCTTGTTCTAAACCTTGTTCTTTTAAGCCATTGAAGTGTTCAGTGTGTGTGGGTCTAGTTACATTATCTGCTGGTTTACCTTCTGATTCTGATCTAACAACTTTCCAATCAACATTATTAGCTTCATCTGCCGCTTTGTTATATTCAGCAGTTGGAACTTCTAAAAATTTTTCATCGCTGGTAAAAGTTTTTGAACGTGCTATACCCGGAACCATATGATTCATTAATGTTTGGAACATACATCCGACGATAACACCTTTTGCTATATCACCATTAATAAACATCACCAAAACTCTATTACCAACATCTGGTGGAATCATCCACATACCATAACTCTTTTGAGTCCCGTCAAACTTTTTATCTAGATCTTCACTAGATTCAGTTCCTGATTCGACGTTGTTATTAATGTTTGTTGCTCCGGCAAATGGAGAACTCCATTGTACAGTGATATTTAAATGTTTACCACCATCTTTTCCTTCGGTGTCATCTAAAAAGTCTACGCCAACATTATGGTTAACTAATCTTACTTTAAGCCTACCATTTTTTTGAATATCTGAAGCATTAACTACCACAGCTTCATATATGCCATTGTATTTGTGTACGTTCCCTAAACTTTTTAAATTATCTATTTCTGGGTGTCTAACGTTTGATATGTTTGTTGTTTTAAATGTTGCCATTATTATATTTCCTGAATCATGTTTAATTTACTTATGTCAGTTATGAATGCTTCTTTTACACCTTTAAGATTTTGTGTGAATTGCCCATTTTCAAAAGTATGTGTAATTGTAACTACAGCATATACACCATTTAACATTTGTTCTTGCATTTCGTCTCCTGGTCTTGCAATACCTGTTTTTGGATCTGGTTCTCCGGCACTTGTTATCGCTCTAAATAGTAAATAATTTTCTCCTTCATACATACTCATAGTAAAATCATCACTAGGATCTCTTTCAGATTCTAGCCAAAATACATCTCCTCTGATGTCCATATCCATGTAAACCATATCAGCTGAGAAGTCACTTAATGTTGCTTCTAATACAGAATCAAAATGTCCTTTACCTGGAGTTTCGTTGTCAGCATTAAATTTATTATTGAATGCCGCTGGAGCTGATCCCCACATTATTTTAAATGGTTTTTTAGAACTGTCGACTGCTTGTACTATATCTTCTCTTTGAATAAGTTCTGCATACATTTTAGCAGTTAATGGATCAAAAGTTGGATCATTGCTTTCGTATGTTGTTTTATCCATTTTGCCAACAACATCAGATCTACTTGGGTTTTTATACAATGGATGAGATGTTGGTTCATTTATGTATTCTAAATTTCCTGCCGCTTCGATAGTATTTTCATCACCTTCGAATGTGCCATCTTTGATTCCGGCAACGTATGTACTAATTAGTTCTTTTCTATCTTTTTTAAATTTTTCAAAAGCAGGAGCAAGTGCTTCTGCTCTTTCTTCGATAGTTAAGTCTTGTTCTAATATATCTGCTTTTTGCTTTGT
>CEWK01050932.1_pt1 | contig 18557 bp, 8 predicted proteins | sample 531431 | NCBI WGS metagenome assembly CEWK01 (sample SAMEA2623059, study PRJEB7988) | marine metagenome | isolation source: saline water (ENVO:00002010), including
CGCTGTAACAGATGCTTTTTGGTTAAGTCGTTACGGTAATAATACTAATCAAGTTAATTTTTTCCTAGTAACAAATGAAGGAACTACTAAACATTTTACTTCACCTAATACTTCTGATTATAATCATTCTAATGGTCAATGGGTTCACTATGTAGTTACAGTATCATCAAATGAATCTACAGGAGGTACTGTAGTAGTTTATGTTAACAATAAATCATATACAGATACTTTTACAGGAACATTAGAAACAGGAACAAGATCAATAAATGCAGTAGGGTCACCTGATACTCGTCATAGCTATCATCGTAATGGTGAAATGAATGTTAAACATTTAAGAATATGGGCTAATACAGTATTAACTGCTGATGAAGTAACAAAATTATATAATGAAAGAGAAAATACAAACTTATATGGTAATACTGTTGATTATACAGATTCAATTACTTTTGGAACTGGTAATTACTTACTATCAGAATTTATTTATGAATTAACTGGTAAGTGGAATTCTAAATTAAATAACTTGATAACATTTGATGGAGCAGATTTATTATTTAGCAATGATTTATCAGGTTACAGAGTTAATATTACAGCAAACAATAGTGGATTTAATTCTGATTACGAAATATTTAATTTTAGTACAAGAATTATTGATTCCTCTTTCAACAAATTATCATTTAATACATATGGAAATAATCCTGGAGGAAGTTATACTCCAGTCGTCGATCCATCAGATCAATATCAATTAGGAACAATAGATTGGATGAATAAACATAGAATAGTTGTTTCATATAATGATAATAGTAGTATTAAGATATTAACTGATTTCTCAGATAATAGCGGAGAATTCCCATATATTATCCCTACTAACTTTAATGGATATCACTTTGATGATAATTCACAAGTTAAATTTTATTATTATACTAATATATTAAATAGTGAAGAAGCAGTAAATATAGATGTAAGTGATAACTTTGGTACACAGTCATTCTCTGTATCCAAATATAATATTTCTTATAGAGCTATGTCAACATTGAAAGATGGTGGACTAGAGTCAATTCCAAGTCATTCCACTAATTTTACAGAGATTGATAATGGATTAGACAATAGTGCAACATTTACATTCTATAATGATAACAGTAATAGTAATCAATATATATTAAATCCTGGAACTGTATACGAGTTTAAGGTATCAAGTGAAAATGATATTAATAATGCTCCAGGAACAGAATCAGATATTATAGTTGGGTATACAGGAATATTCACTGAGGAATTTTCAAGAAACAAGATTAACTTTACGACAAATTTACTAGATGACCTAATATACCCAGTAAACAACACTTACTATAGATTAAATGATCCAACAGTATCTATTAATACAGATAGAGTAAATAATGATTTATCTAATGCATTAATAAAATTATCATCAGTTCAAGGAGGAGGAAATAATTTAATTCAAATAAAAGATATGATAGCAAATTATCAACCTAATTTTGAAAACTTATCTTTCTTTAGTTACTTCGAGGCAAAACTATCATCCTCTTCAATAAATGAAGATATTTCAGGTAATATTATTATCGATAATCTATTAGATTACAGCTTAACAACTAGTCCAACATATGCTTGGGATTTCAGAAAAACGGAACCTGTTCAAACAACATTTAACAAAGTAAGAATTTATTCGATGTACAATAATACTCACTTTGAAGAAATACAAGTTTGGATTGATGGTAGTAATGTAGCACAAAATAATGATAATCAATACACAGGTGGTAATGAAGAAAATTGGCCTACACCTCATGTCAAATCAACCAAAATTCCTAATAATTCCACATTATTCTCAGGACACCTTAGCAATGATGGAAGTATCAATCCATTGTTCCCATTATTTTATGTAGATGGCATTAATCAGGGAGATTATGGTTTACCAGTCATGACAAGTGGAAGTTTAGGAGAATATACAGAATTAACCTTATCTCAATCATATGATGTTTCACAACTACAAGCTATTATTATTTATAACAGAACAGATGGAAATTGGTATGAAAGAATGGCAGGTAAAGTAATTGAATTATACGATAATAGTTATTTAAGATACAATCAAAAAATTCCAAATACTGATAAATACTATATTTATAAATGGACTGGACCTGCTTCAACTCCAACTTCATTAATATCAACTACTCCAAGTTCAAGTAAAATAGTTGCAAGTGATTCATCATTTACCGCTGATTCAAATTATCTAACTATTGTAAATTATGATATTAGCGTAACAGATATAATAGAAGAGTTTATTGATATGAGTGATTCTATAAATCAAATAAGTGTAGTTGGAAATGCAGAAGGAAGCAGTGATATTACATATACGAGTAAACTTTCAATTGATCAATCTGGATTATATTTTGATGGTTATACTTTCTTGGATATTGATAATTTTACAGCAGGGGGTAATTTCTCATTTGAATTTTACTTTTATCAATTACCTAAACCAGGTAATTTCCCAGTATCAAATCTTCCATTATTATCATTGGTAGGGCCTAGTGGATCAAGTAATGATCTCTTAAGAATAAGATCTGAATCAAATCAATTAGATATAATGATAAGAAATTCTGGAAATTACAGCGAAAAATCAGGAGGAGTTATTAATCAATATCAATGGCATCATGTTGTAGGAACAATTAAAACCAATCCGAATGAATATTCACTATATTTGGATGGAATTCAATTATTTAATGAATCTATAAGTGTTGACCTAAGTAATTCATTGAAAGTTGATTCTCAAATTGGTAGATCAAGTTATCAATCAGGTAGATATTCAGGATATATTAAATATTCTAGAATGTGGGTTGATACAGTACTAACTCAAAATGAAGTAACAGCATTATATAATAACAGAGATCAAATATTAGATTTATCAACAAAAGTTAGAAAAGGTATACCAATTAATCAAATAGGTACCAATTTAGACATAACAAGTTTGAACTACGGTGATGACGAATTACCAGAAGGAACTAAATTTGGATACTTTGATAATCAAGATATTAATGTAAAATTGAAAGGATTTAATGCTAGTTCTGAAATTTATGATTTATCATTTAATAACTACTTGATTAATAGTTATGAAAATGTAGTTGATCTTGATGAAAGAACTGTAAAAACTATTCAAAAAGATCCATCATCAAGTATATTATATGGTAGTAACTCATTATCAATTGCTGTTGATGATTTATCAGGTAGTCCATCTTTGACTGTAATAAATGATAGTTATGGTTCAGGATCTACTGCTATTTATTATTCTGGTATTCCAAGTATGAAGATAATACGTACAAGTTATGGAGTTGATCTACAGAACATTTTTAATTATTGGACCAAAGAAGTGTTATGTTCTGTTAGCTACAATAGTTCCTCAACAGTTACAATATTTAGTAAAGATTCAAATTATTATGATTACACGGATAAAGTTACATTAATAACAAAGAGTTCATTAACTAATGGTAATGTAAATGATATTCATGTAAAAATAGAAAATGAAGATATTATTTTAACAAGTTCAGTATTATATGGATTATTAACCTTTAATTTAGTTGCATTCAATGTTGATAGCAGTCAATCACTTGTTCATAATAAAAGCTATATTCATTATGATATGTCAAATGAATCTCATCCTCATATTTTAAATAATAACATATCAACTTATGGAGAAAGAGTATTTTTCAACGAATCAGTTGATTTCAGTAGTACATATCCATCTTTATCAAATTTAAGTATTTTAGATAATTCAGCTAATTTTTCTTCAGGAAACTATTTGAAAGAGTCATTTTTATTTGACGGCTTTTACTATGGATCTAATACTCCAAATATTAAGAAAGATTGGACAACATTATTATCGTCATATAATGGAACATTAAGATATGATTACTTAGGTATTAACAATGATAGATTCGTAACATTTAAATTTATTAAAAATTTAGTATCAAAAGAATTAATTATAAACTTTGTAGAAAATTCAATCGACGATAAAGAATTATTTATTAAATATAAGACAAATAGTAGAGAAACAGTTTGGTTTAACGGTAACAAGGCTTTTAATGGAAGATCAGTATATGCAGGAAATAGAAATAATAATGATGGTATTAGATATGCTATTAAGACAATTAATAATTTTAGTGTAATATGCCCAATAGGTGATAACATTAGTATTTATATTGCAGTTAAGATTCCATCAACTAATCAAAATAGTAAATTCAAGATTTTAACACTAGATAACATACAAGTCTAATTATTAAAAAAAAAATATTATGTTAATTAAAATAAATGACGGAAAAAATAAATTTTTTATTCAAGAAATTTAATAGAGCTCCATCTTCATCTGTCGACATTTCTTCTAACCTACTTGAAACATTTGATGTATCAGGGAGAAGAATAATCTACAATGAAGAAATTTATAGTGAAAATATTCCAGAAACAATACCTAACTTTAACACAATATTTTATTACATTTCTAATGTTGACGTTGCTAAAGTAGTGGGAACAACAACAATTGTATCTATGAATGGTGTTTCAAACTCTACTTTGGTTACGACTCACGGACTCAAAGAAGAGATATGGCAAGCATTCAGAGATAATCAAATTTATAGTGTCGAAGCTGATAGTAATAGTAATGTTGTAAAAATAAATGATTTAGTAACTACATATGTTTCTGATACAAACTCAATTTTAAATTCACCATCTTATTTTCATCCATTATTAGAAGACTGTATTCCAAATACTATTAAGTATCAGGTATATGATATTAATGTCAAAGGAAAAGATTCAAGTGGTAATTTAGTCCAAGTTTCTAATAATTTAGATGGTGATTGGATTGTCCAATCAGATTGCGGTATTATCCAGTTTTTTGATGAATCAAGTTCTTTATATGATGAAAGTGGTGTTTTACATTTTTTATTTGATAGTTCATCTGACATATCTTCAAATAAATTATTTAATAAAGTAAAAACACCAATTATTTCATTTTATAAATATATTGGTTTTAAGGGAACAGGAATACAAAGGACATCAAACATAATTTTCAAATTACCATCTCAAGATGGTTTGACGAACAGTTTTTTAAAAACAGATGGATTAGGAAATTTATCTTTTGATCAAATTAGCGGAGGGGGAGGAGGAGGATCAAGTGTGTGGACTGTTGCAGGAAATAATGTTTATTTATTAAATGCAAACATTGGAATAGGAACAAATAATCCTTCTTATGATCTTGATATAAATGGAGATATTAATCTTACGGGAAATATATATAATAATGGAACTATATTTGGTTCAACTTGGACTAATTCAGGCAGTGACATTTATTTTAATTCTGGTAATGTTGCTGTAGGTAGTACATCAAATACAGACAATTCTAAATTCGAGGTTAATGGACTTGTTAAAATAACAAACTCTAATAACGGTGGAATTTTAGTGGGTGGAAATTTAAATCATGCAATTTATTTAAATATAGGAAAAGATGGAAACTCAAATGTTTTAGACTTACATGCATCAGAATCTATAAGACTTTATACAAATGGACCTATATCAAGTCAAACAGAAAAAGTAAAAATTACTCAAAATGGTTCAGTAGGCATAGGAACAAGCACACCAAGCAATAAATTAGATGTTAATGGAGATATAAATTTTACTGGTACACTTAAAAAAAATGGATATTTATATTTAAATGAACATAAAAAGACATATAATGTAACTGTTGCTACTAAAACTTCAAATCATCCTTATTATAATAATGGAAGTTCAAAAGGTTACTTACTAGATGGTGATGAATCACCGTCTTTGGACTTTAAAATTGGAAACTCATATAGATTTAATCAAAATGATTCAACTAATTTAACTCATCAATTATTATTTTATTATGATGCTTCAAGATCACTACAATTTACAACAAATGTTACTACTAATGGTACAGCAGGATATTCTGGAGCATATACTGAAATTGAGGTAACAGAAGATACTCCTAGTAAAATTTACTACCAATGTATTAATCATGGTTATATGGGTAATTATGGAGCAGTAGAGATATCAATTGATAACTTGACAATTAAAGAAATAGGATATTTAAATGGAGTAACATCAGATTTACAAACACAAATTAATAATTCAAGTTCTCCATGGATTAATTTGAACAATAACTTATATTATAATAATGGAAATATTGGTTTAGGTACAACAAATCCATCATCATTACTTGATTTATCAGGAGTTGCTAAAGATACAATAATACAAACTTGGTCTTATGTTCAAGGAACAAATGATTATAGACATCTAACATTAAGATCACCTGCTTCAAGTACGAGTGATCCTTGGATTATTCAAACAAGTAATTCACTAAAATTTTTATGTGATAGTAATATTGGGTTATTTATTAATGAACATGGAAAAGTATCAATTAATCATGATAATCCTACTGAATATCTTGATATATCAGGTAACATTAAATTAAATGGATCAATAAAAACATCAACAATAGAATTAAATCAAACTCAAATTGGATATCTAGATGGTATTAGTAGTAATATACAAACACAAATAAATAATTTACAATCTAATGATACTTCATTGGCAACACAAATATCAAATATTGATCAATCAAAATGGACAGAAAGTGGTAATAATATTTACACAAGAGTAGGTGCAGGTAATGTTGGAGTAGGACTAAATAATCCAGCATATAAACTAGATGTTGTAGGAGATATTAATTTTACTGGAAATTTACTAAAAAATGGAAATGCTTATAGTAGTAGTTCTGGTTCATTATGGACATCTTCAGGAAGTAACCTGTATTTTTCTGGATCAGTAGGTATTGGAAATACAGATCCAGATTTTAAACTAGATGTTAGTGGAAAAGGATATTTTAATGACTCTGTTTCAATTAAATCTGCTGGTGATGTACCTACTGAAGAATCAGATTTACTTATTGGAACAAATAGCTCTTTTAATACATTTCCATCTTCATCTAATAGAATAAGTTATAGAACTCCAGGTCATGGAAGATACTTTACATGGAAAACAAATGATCCTGACGGAACTTTTTCAGATTTACAACTATTAATTAATTTTAGTCCTTCATCAATTATGACATGGAGAAACAATTACAGAGTTGGTATTAATAATAATACACCAGCATATACATTAGATGTTATTGGAGATATAAATTTTACAGGAAACATGTATAAAAATGGATCAGTTTATGGATCTGGAGGAGGATCATCATCATTATGGTCAAACAATGGAGGAGATGTTTATTATAATTCTGGAAGTGTAGGTATTGGAACAACAACACCAACATCAGGATTAAGTGTAGTTGTTGATGGAAGAACAGACTCTAGTCACCCTCTTGGAGTTCACCTAGGAAAAGATAGTAATTTAGCATTTATTGAACTATGTGAATCTACAGGAGGACTAATTGATTTTTCTACTGGTGATTCATCAAATGATTTTAATGGACGTATTTTATACAATCATTCTGGAAATTACATGTCATTTTTTACAAGTGGAAATAATGAAAGAATCAGAATAAATAGTGTAGGTAATATTGGAATAGGAAACAACAATCCTTCTCAAAAATTAGATATTAATGGTAATGTTAACTTTACTGGAAACCTATATCAAAATGGATCATTGTATACATCACCTGCAGTACATAAAACTATTTATAATGTTACTGTAACTAGTAAAACATCAGATCATCCGTACTATAACAATGGAAGTACTTTAGGATATTTTATTGACAATCAACATTCTCCAGTTATACAGTTTAAGGTAGGAAAAACATACATATTTAATCAAAATGATTCTACAAATTCAAATCATCAATTAAGATTTTACAATGATGCCGCAAGATCATCTCCCTACACAACGAATGTTACATATAATGGAACTGCTGGTAACTCAGGTGCATATACTCAAATTCAAATTACATCATCAACACCAACTAAATTATATTATCAATGTGTAAATCATGCATACATGGGTAATTATGGAGCAGTAGAAATATCAATTGATAATTTGACATCTACTGAAATTGGTTACTTAAATGGTGTTTCTAGTGCAATTCAAACACAATTTACTGGATTGAGCAATTCTATTTCTTCAATAACTTCTTCTCAGTGGACAACTAATGGAACAACACTAAATTACAATTCAGGAAATGTTGGAATAGGTACTCTATCACCAAGTGAAAAATTACATGTTGATGCTGGAAATATATTAATTAGTAATACATCATCAAGACAACCACAAATAATATTGGAAAAGGTAAGTACTGAAAATAATGTAATTATCGAATATGATGGAAGTAGTTCAACGCCTTCTTCTAATTACTTATCTTTTTTTAGTGGAACAAGTGGGTGGTCAGCAAAAGGATCATCACTTAATATAATACCAAATAATGGAAGAGTTGGAATAGGTACTATATCTCCACAATCATTATTAGATGTTAACGGAGTTATCAGAGCATCATATGATACTAATACTGCTTCTTATTTTGGTCGTGTTGGAATTGGAGGAGGAATTAATGGAGGTAATGATTGTGCTGATTTTGGACATATTGATCATTATTCTGAAAATAATTATGCTATAAGACAAAATAGTTCAGGAACAACTATTGTTAATGCTTCATCTGCCTCATCAGGTATTCAATTTAATATTAATAATTCTTCTCGAATGGTTTTAAATACAAATGGAAGAGTTGGTATTGATGTTTCTAGTCCTGGATATAAATTAGATGTCAATGGTGATATTAACTTTACTGGTAATCTATTAAAAAGTGGAGGTACGTTTAGTATTTCTCATAAAACATCTTTTAATGTTACTGTTAGTAGTAAAACTTCAAATCATCCATATTCTGGAAACGGATCAGGTTTGGGATATTATATTGATGGAGAAGAATCACCAGCGTTACAATTTAAAGTTGGTAAAACATATAGATTTAATCAAAATGATTCTACAAATAGTAATCATCCATTTAGATTTTACAATGATGCAGGAAAATCAAGTCAATATACAACTGGAGTAACAATATCTGGATCTGCAGGAAGTTCTGGTGCATATGTTGAAATAACAATTTCTAATTCAACACCAACTAAATTATATTATCAATGTCAATTTCATGGATATATGGGTAATTATGGAGCAGTAGAAATATCAATAGATAATTTGACATCTACTGAAATTGGGTATTTAGATGGTGTTTCAAGTAGTATTCAAACTCAAATAAATAATATTTCATCAACATCTGATGATAGAGTAAAACATAATGAGATTATTTTAACAAATGCATTAGATGAAGTTAGAAAATTAGTACCAAAAAAATATTTTAAAACAGAGAAATTATATGAAGCTAATTATGATTTTGTATTAGATAATTCCAATAATCCGATTGATTCTAGTGGAAATTTAGTAGATTGTATTGTTGAAGCTGGATTTATAGCTCAAGAAGTATTAACTATTCAAGATTTATCATTTAGTGTTGTTGAACCTAGTAATGATGATAGTCCATATAGCATCAGATACAATAATATATTGACATATACTGTTGCTGCATTAAAAGAATTAGATGAATCTTTAACTTTAAGTAAAAATGAATTAAATAAGAAATCTGAAATAGAAACAAAATTACAAAATAAAGTAAAAAATTTAGAAAAAAAATTAGGAGAAGAGAAGACTAAAGTTAAAACATTACAATTTCAAATGCAAGATGTTTTGAATAGATTACAAAAATTGGAGGCTGATAAAAGTTGAATCGTAAACACTTAAAGATTTGGCATTCTAGATATATTAATGGCAGACACAGATAGTAAAAAGCATTTGTCCCTCGTAGTTTGTGGCCATGTCGATGCCGGAAAATCGACAACAACAGGTCACCTTATTTTTAAACTTGGTGGTATCTCTGAGAGAGAGATGAGTAAACTGCAGGAGGAAGCAGATAGAAATGGAAAAAGTTCATTTGCTTTTGCATACTATATGGATAAAAACAAACAAGAAAGAGAAAGAGGTGTAACAATCGATTGTACTACAAAAGAATTTTTTACAGATAGTTATCATTATACCATTGTTGATGCTCCTGGTCACAGAGATTATGTCAAAAACATGATTACTGGAGCTGGTTGTGCTGACGTGGCACTATTATTGGTACCTGCTGAAATGGGTGGTTTTGAAACAGCAATTAAAAAGGGAGATCATAAATCAGGAGAAGTTCAAGGTCAAACTAGACAACACGCAAGACTACTAGGTCTACTTGGCGTTGAGCAATTAATTGTTGGAGTAAATAAAATGGATACAGTAGATTGGAGTGAACAAAGATTCAATGAAATTAAGGAAGAAATGACTACTATGATTAAGAATGCTGGCTTTCCTCCAAAGAAAGTACCATTCATTCCATTCTCAGGTTTTCAAGGAGAGAACTTGGTAACTCCAACTGACAAAATGCCTTGGTATAAGGGATGGAGTGCTAACCTCAACAAAGAAACAGTTCAACAAGGTGTTACTTTGTTGGATGCTCTTGAAAAACTTGCAAAACCACCAAAAAGAAATACCGAAGGTAAAGTTAGAATTCCAATTAATGGAGTTTACAAGATCAAGGGTGTTGGAGATGTAATTACAGGAAGAGTTGAACAAGGTGTAATTAGACCTAATGATGTAGTTGGAGTATGTCCAAGAGGATTGAAGAACTTGAAGATCTTTAGTGTTGAAATGCATCACAAGTCTATTCCAGCAGCTTATCCAGGAGATAATGTTGGTTTGAATGTAAAAGGTTTAGATAAAGGAAATCTACCAAAAGTAGGAGATGTATTTTACGTCGAAAAAGAAGGAGTTATTATGCCAGTTAAGAGTTTTGTAGCACAAGTAGTTGTGCAAGAACATCCTGGTGAACTAAAAGTTGGTTTCTCACCTTTGATTCATGTTAGAACTGCAAAGTCATCTTGTAGAATGTCTGAGATCAAATGGAAGATGGGTAAATCAACTGGTGGTGAAAAGCAGGAAAATCCATTGTTCTTGAAAGCTGGAGAAAGTGCAGAAATTGTATTTGAACCTAAACAACCTTTCTATCTTGAATCATTTGAAGATTGTCCAGGTCTTGGTAGAGTTGCAGTTATGGACTCTAATAGTTTGGTCATGCTTGGTAAGGTTATGTCAGTAGAATACAAGACTGAATAAGTATAATCCTAACTTTTTTTTAGAAATATAAATAACAGTAGTTGAATCGATTCACTATTTGAATCAAATGAAAAGACTTTATAATAAAAAATTGAAATATTATTTATTATATAGAATTAATTGGTTTTTAGAATAATGGGATCTAAAACACTAAGAGAATTTTTAATGAGATTTATGAAAGATTTAAAAAAAATATGTAGAATAGATGATGATATTCTTAGAAATAAATTATCAACTATCTTGGAAAATTGTGTAAATTCGATTATGAACGAATTTATTGAAAATTATTGTGTAAGCTCGAATTTGTATGAATTTATTGAAGATGATTGTGAAAGATTTAAAAATTCAGTAAATAAAACCCGTTCATACATTTTAAAAAATTTAAGATATTGCTCTTCTGAAAGTGATAAAGATAATAGGAATAAACAGCAAAATCGTTTCCAAGAGGTAATTCAAAGTAAATTAGATATTATTAATCAGAGAGCTTCATTAAGAGTATTTAATGAATCATTTAGAAAAAAAATACGTCTTAGTAGTCCGTATGCATTAAATAGTAATGATTCAGAAATAAAAAAAAGAGATATTAACATAGATTTTCTAATCAACTTTTTTAAAATCAAGGAACATGAAGAAATATACTGCTTAGAACATAATAAGAGAAAAAGTAAGGATAAAAGATTGTTGATTAGATGTAGATGTGGTACTGTATGTAATCCAGATAATAATCATTATTGGCAAGCAGAAGCTGAAAGTAAAAGAGCACTAGAAATAGTTTATTTTTATAATAATTTAAGTGATAATGATAATGATTTTACTGTAATAGAGCGTCTCGTAGAAATTATTAAGAGTGGAAAAGCTGTTTATATTTACAAAGGTATGTTGACTCCACTTAATCAACTATTGGTAATAATTATATCAAGATTTAAAAATAAAATTAATCTGATGTCACAGTCAGAAGAAGTATCAGATAAAAATTGTGTTAACTTTATTGATAAATATATAAATACGCTGATTAATAAATCATCAGAAATTAGACAATCGCAAAGAGATTTTGTACACGAACTAGAAAATCATGATTACGGTGATACATGTACACCCATTGATCCTACAGATATCACCATAATCAGTGTTTTAGAAAATGAATCAAATAATGAATCTAATCCATATAAAATTGGTTATGGTAGCATATGTACAACCATTGAGCCTGCTAATTATATTACATATGGTAAAAGGAATAGACCTTATAAGTTATCTTCTAGCTCTTCCAAAGACTCGATGATTCCATGAAAATTAGAATATAGTAATTAGATTACTGACCTTCCTTTATTTTCTTTCCAATCCTGTTCGGACCGATCAACTTCTTCATTTCTCGTAACCATACTTTTTATAATATATGATTTCATAGATTCTTTTTCCATTAAATTTAACATACTATTAGAGTCTTTAGGAAAACAAGTTCCACCAAATCCTTTTATTCCATCAGGACCAGGAACTTTGCTATGACTAGGACCAATTCTTTTATCTAATACTGCTAGCTTCCTAACATTTTCATAATTAATTGATTTAATATTACAATATTCTTCCATTTCACAACAGAAACTTACTTTTAAAGCTAAAAAATTATTTCTAAACATTTTAATCATTTCTGCTTCTTCATTTGAAACAAAAGTTATTGTATTATAATAAATTTTATTATTATAATAACTCAAATTAAATAGTTCAATGATTTTGTTTTTAAAAATTTCATCTTGTGTTTTATTTTTTAATCCAAATATCCAATTCTCACAATGTCTGAAATCAAATTCAAAATTCTTTTCAGTTAAAAATTCAGGCATAAAATAACAGTTAAGTCTAGAACTAGTTCCAGGAGGTACAGTAGATCTTATTACCACAAGCTTTTCATCTAAATTAACATATTTAGAAATATTCTCAACAACTTTTTCGACAATACCTAAATAACAACTACCATCTTTATTCATAGGAGTTGGAACAGAAATAAATATAATTTCAGTTTTACATATATCTTTTAATGATGTTCCCAAAGGATAACACAAATCAGGATCAATGTCATACATGATAATATCAACATCATCACATTTGAGGATATTAGTTGCTTTTCCAACAAATCCATTTCCTATAACACCAATTTTCATTATAATATTATTTTTATAATAAAAAAATTTGAAACACAATAATTTTATTTAAATAAGTTATACTAATTCGTAATGGAAGAAAGAGAAACCTTTATTGCAATAACGGGATGTTCACACGATGAAGTTGACCAATGGTTTCAATTAGGTGACAATGATTTAGATAGGTCCGTAGAATTATATTATAATATGAATAATATAGATACAACAGATGTATCAAATATAGTACAAGAAAATCTAAAAACAGATTTAGATAATGATGATGGAATAAGAAAACCAGATAAAATCAAAAGACAAAAACTATTAGAAAGTGATGATGAATATGAAATGGAAAATACAGTAGAATCTGTATTTGGTGAGAATATTAATCCAACAATAGATCATATAAGATTTCAAGGAGATTTTAATTCAGCAAAGAAATTTTCTAAAAAAAATAAAAAATTATTAATAGTAAATTTACAAATGGAAGATAATTTGAATTCGATGAATTTAAACCGTATTATTTGGAAAGATGAATTAGTAACTTCAATAATTAAAGAAAAATACATATTCTTACAATATTATTACAAAAATAAAATTTGTCAGCAAATCTCTAGTTTTTATAATATTTATGAATTTCCTTCCATATTTATAATTAATCCATTAACAGGATCCTTAATATGGAAAAGTTTAACAACAGAGATTTTAAAAGCTGATCTACTCTCAGTAATTAGTGAGTTTAATTTTGAAGCTGAAGATATATTTAAATCACTAGAACAATTATCATGTAAATCAATATTAAATCAAGATGTTAAATTACCAGTAATTATTGATAATGATAGAATCGTTATTAATGCAGTACTGAACGGTAAAAGATTAGAAATTGTAACTTCTATAGAATATGATCTAAAACAGTTTGCATTACAAATTGCATCAATATTAAATCAAAATGATAGTAACATCGATAAGTTTGATGTACTTTGGGATTTTCCACAAAAACATCTTATTTCAGAAATAAAAAATAATTTATTTGAATTACCAAAATTAAAAAATTATGATTATAAAAAATTTAGATTCAATATTAGACTCATGAGTTAGTTTAAACAATAAAAAATATATTAACTATTAAATAATGAGGTTTTTATATTTAATAAGCCAGTTTCTTGTTGTTTTTTCACTAAAGCCACATATCCCTCTTAGCACAAATTTTAGACCATCTGAATTAATAAATAAATTCTCAGGACAACCTATTGGATCTCCATGGGGTTATACTGAATTTATGGATAAATTAGAGAAAAGTAAAATTGATGCTGTTTCTTTATTAGGTAATCACAAAGATAATTTAGTAGCAATAGATAGTAACTATGAAGGTGTTGATAATATAAAACCAGATAATCTTCATTTTGTAAAAATATTACCTGACACATATAATTTTGTTATCGAACAATTAACAAAGTCACATGTAAATACAGATGTGTTTGAATTACCACCAAGTATTTTTGAAATTATTGGTAAATTTGGAAGCTCTGCATTTCAACTAATGATTTTTTTAGTAATTGGAAGTTATATTTATCAAATTTTAGCAGGATTTCCTGGTGGTAAAAATCCTATAAATACTATTAATGATAAAATTAATGGTATACAAGCTTCTGGTGAGGTTATTAATAGTGAAGAAATATCAACTTCATTTGAAGACGTAGCAGGATGTGATGAAGCAAAATTTGAATTAACGGAAATTGTAGATTTTTTAAAAAATCCAGATAAATATGCAGATGCAGGTGCAAAAATACCAAAAGGTGTATTATTAGAAGGAAATCCTGGAACAGGTAAAACATTATTAGCAAGAGCAGTTGCTGGAGAGGCAGGAGTTCCATTTATATCAGCAAGTGGATCAGAATTTATTGAAATGTTTGTTGGTGTTGGAGCAGCAAGAGTAAGAAATCTTTTTGATAAAGCAAAATCGGTTGCTCCATGTGTAATTTTTATTGATGAGATAGATGCTGTAGGAAGACAAAGAGGAGCAGGAGTTGCAGGTGGTAATGATGAAAGAGAACAAACACTAAATCAAATATTAACAAATATGGATGGTTTCGAAACCGATACAGGTATTGTAGTCCTTGCAGCAACAAATAGAATTGATATTTTAGATAATGCTTTAACTAGACCAGGAAGATTTGATAGAAAAATTAATGTGCCATTACCAGATTTGGAAGGAAGAATAAGGATTTCAGAAGTTCATTTCAAAAATAAAAAGATAAAAGAAGATGTAGATTTAAATGAAATTGCAAGTTTAACTAGTGGATTTTCAGGAGCTGACATTGCAAATCTTGCAAATGAAGCAGCTATTTATTCTGTTAGAAGAAATCAAACAACTATTAGTAGAGAAAATATATTAGATGCTTACGAAAAGATAACAATTGGTATCACATCAAATGTTCAAGAAAAGGATGAAAAAGTTATTGATTTAGTATCATACCACGAAACAGGTCATGCTTTAACTGCAGCATTATTTCCAGAATTTTTTGATGTTAGAAAAGTTACTATTAATGCAAATAAAGGAGGAGCTGGTGGTTACACTTTATTTACACCTAAAGATAGATTTCAAAAATATGCTACCAAAAAATATATGCTAGCAAATTTAATTGTAGCATTAGGAGGAAGAGCAGCAGAAATTTATTTATATGGTAAAAATAGTAAATCTGAATTTGATCAACTAGTGTTTAATGGATTTGATAATTTAGATGTTACTACAGGAGCATCAAATGATCTTATGCAAGCTAAAAAAATTGCTAGAAATTATATAACACAATTTGGATTTTCTGAAACAGGATCATATCTTTTAGATGACAGTGATCCAGATAGACCATTCTTAGGTAGAGATATGGCTAGTAATAAGGGTACAAGTGAAAGAACTAAATTTGAAATAGATCAAGAAGTTTCTAAATTAATTGACTTTGCATTAACAAAAGCACTTGATTTAATTAAATTGAATGAAAAAGCATTCCTAGATACAGTTAAATTATTAAAGGAAGAAAGAATAATAAGTGGAAGTCAAATAAATGAGCTTCTATAGATAATTGACTAAGTATATTTAATGATTTTTTACAATCTCATTAACAATACTTAATTATTTAGAGAAATCAAGAGATAAACTTAATATATTTTCCTCCAATATATTATCTCTTGTAAATCAAATATATAGGTTTTTGGTTTTTTATTAATTGTATATTTATTTTGACTTACTAAGTGAACATATCTTGTGGAGCCTGGATAATATCCTGCTTGTCTGGAGATAACTTGTGATAAATTTTTTGATCTTATTGTATCATAATAAATATTAGTTACAATACATATATTGTGTGTGTTAGGATCATCATTATAATAATAACGATCTCCAACATTTACAATAGATGGGTAAGGCTTTACCATCCTCTAAATTATATTAGAAATAATAATTAAACTGGTTGAATTTTAAATTATATCTATCTCTTTCTTAATTTTTTTTATTCTTTTCAGTAAAGTTTCTTTAAATTCAAAATCTTCACATAATTTAATATTTTTTTTCCATTTATTTAATTCATTTACTATGTCATTTTTTCTAAAAGTTTTAAAATAATTTTCCCATGATTTTTCTACATCATCAATACATCGTGGAGGAATAATATGTATTCCATATGTTCTCTTACTAAATTCTCCTAAACATGAACTGTCATTTACGCTGAAAACAGGAGATGATGAATTCCAGTCAAAAAGATAACAATCACTAGAAAAGCTTCTGCTACCTATTAAAGATTTAAATAAAGTTGCCAATATTAATTTTTTTTGGTCATACATCATATTTCTATAATTACCAAAAAAATCCTCAAAACAGAAATTACTTTCAACAATATCAGATAATAACCATAATTTATATTTATCTTTTTGTTTAGGTACTTCTAATTCTATCAATTCTATATTTAAATCAGGAAAATTTATCATTTTCTTTATTTTTTCTGAAAATAAAATACCCTCTTTTTTATCGTTATCTATTTCTTTTATAAAATATCTTTTATTAGTAAGAAAATTACTTGCTAAAAATGATTTAGCTCCCACTCTTTTTACATTTCTAAATCTATTTTGATGTAATTCAGCTGGAGTCGATCTATCATCTTTTATCTGTTTTTCATTATGAAAATATATATTTTTTGCTTCAAATTCATATGGTTCATTTTCATAAACTTTATTAAAAATTATTGCACCATTCTCAAAAAAAAACTTTAATCCTGGAGTTCCATTTAAAACATGTTTGTCAAGAACATATTTTGGTATTTCATCAAACTTTCTCGCTTTAATATTTTTATCTATATCTCTATCTAAATCATAATTTAATTCTGGTCGATTTTCCCATAAAATTTTCATTGCCCATACTAATTTATCTTTTTTCATATAACTGTATAATTTGGATAAATCTTTTCCTAAAAAATCTCTGATTTCTTTAAATTTACTTTTTTTTTCTAAAGCAAATATTCTAATTCCTTCTTCTACTTCTTTATTAATATCTTTTGTTTTGTATTTAAAATGGTCTGAACAAACAGATAAATACCACTCACTTATTCTCGATTTTTTGTTTTTCGTAATAATCTGTAAATAATCAAATAACTTGTTATCTGGCACATCAAGTATTTCTAATGCTAGATCTAATCTTGACATATCTTCTAGACAGTATTGAATTAGCCTTTTTCTAAGAGCATTTGGAGTACCGTCTAAATAAATTAATTTTCCATAATAAATAGCTTCATTTAACAAACATCTTCTAACACACTTTTGTAATATCGAGTAACATAAACCCATATCAATATTCTTGTCTGTTGTTTGTCTACTTAAAAACATATACTTAAAATGTTATTTAATTTTTAAGCTAATAAATTTTTATGGTATCATTTTAAATAAAAGAAAATTTATATTTTAATGCTAAGATATCTTTTATTGATTAATTTATTTTATTTTTCTAATTCTTTAATCCTTAATATGAATTGGAATAATTTACCTATTAATATTAAGACAATATCTAGAAACTGGTTTATTACTAGAGCAAAAATGGCAGGTATTCCATGGGATTTGTATGTAAGCAAAAGATCAGATCCAAATACAATCGAAAAATTAGATGATAATAAGAAAATAATTGAAGATATGTCAATTAAATATCCTCCATATTACACAAAACCTTTTCATGGATATGATTACGGG
>CEWK01030709.1_pt1 | contig 18486 bp, 24 predicted proteins | sample 531431 | NCBI WGS metagenome assembly CEWK01 (sample SAMEA2623059, study PRJEB7988) | marine metagenome | isolation source: saline water (ENVO:00002010), including
GCTTGCGTATAGCAACGCTCTCGCAAATTGATGAGACGCCCGGGGGGAGGCGGCTCGGTACACAGTAAATTAGCCTACGAAATAAATGTTGTTGAAACCGCGAAAGAACGGATAGCACAACAATTTTGTCTCTAAGCGAGTTGAAGAAAACGATGACGAAGACCAAAGTCTCATTGGAAGGAATTGGGGAGTGGGAAGTAATCTCACCTCAGACTGTTTATCCTCCAAGGGAGGATTCCTTACTATTATGCAGGGTAATTTCAGAATTTACCACCATTCCAGGAGTCAAGGTACTGGAAATTGGATGCGGATCTGGAATAGTTACTATGGTCTTAGCGACTCTTGGTTGGGAAGTTTCAGCTTGCGACTTGAATCCATTTGCAGTTTCAGCGACAAGGGGGAATATGGAGAATAACGGAATTCCAGGGAGTCATAAAATAATCGAATCTGGAATAGGAGAGAATTTGGTAATCCCGGAGGGAACAGGATTAGTAATATGGAATCTCCCTTATCTTGAAAGAGGGGATGAAGATGATATATTTGAGAAAATAGAAGAAATTGCATGGTCTGAACTTCCAGAGAAGGGTTGGGGTGGAGAGCTTCTAAATTTCTTAGATTCTCAGCATAACGTGAATGAGTTATTGGCATTGATGGTAATGAAGACAGAGCCTGAGGGAAAAAGTAAGGTCGTTGACTGGGAACGAAAAGGGTGGACGTCTCGTGCGCTCGCTTCGGAGAGATTTGGGAAAGAAAAGATCGATATTGTGGCTTTTTGGAAGACCGGAGCCGGTCAGACTCCAACTATCATTGATACTTGCTCTTCGACAATGGAAGAAGTGATGGAAATATCGGGGGGAGATTGGGTGAGAGTCATGTCCAAGACTCAGACGAATGGGAGAGGGAGAAAGAATGCCCGATGGATCTCAGAGGAAGGCGGAGTTTTTGCGACGTGGAAATTAGGGTCGAACCTGATTGACGAGTTCTCTCCGGGAATTATCCAAACTACTGTTGGAGCTGTAGTCTCCACGGCTCTTGAAGCAGAAATGAAATGGCCGAACGATATTCTTAACAAAAAAGGAGAGAAGATGGGAGGGGTGCTTGTTGAGTCTTCGAATGACGTAGCTAGCGGACTCAGAATAGGGATTGGAATAAATCGATTTGGTTTTTCTAGAGAGAAGAAAATTAGGGGTTGCGGATGGGAAGAGACCCTCGGTGACGTTGATGCGGAGGAGGTTTTCAAAAAAATAGATAGGGGGATTTCATCTATTTTCGAGAAGACTGGTATCTTACCACTCCCAAGCAAGGATAACCTGGTCATCCAATCTTGGTTATCCCTATCAAAATCTCTGTCCAGAGGTATTGCTGTAAGATTGGGCAATGAAGTAGTTAGACCGTCGGGATTGAACGAGTTAGGCGAGTTGCGGGTCACTGGGGGATCTATTGGAAGTGTAGATATCGGGGATTTAGACACAATTGAGTGGTTAGGCTACAAGTAGGATTTCAAACGTTCCCTTACTAGTCTAATCTTTCCAGAACTAGTGATAGTTTCAAATCCGGAAGTCTCGTTCAATTTTGTTAGAGCCTGTCGATAGTCGGATAGAGTTATTTTGATAACAGAAAATGTTCTATTCGCCTTTTTCTCTGAGTCGAATAGTTTCCATTCTAACCCCTCCAATTTTTCTCCTAGGAGTTTCTTCATACTATCTCTTTGAATGGATTTATTGACCTGTATAGCAATCCACCTGTGTTTACCCCTTGCTGCCTTTTTTCCCTTCGGCATGGTATCCCGAAGGGGTTTACCTTAACCAATAATGGGTTCACGCGGACGTGTGAACAACGGTACCCCTGAAGAGCCTCGCAAGGTCGAAAGCCCGTTCACTAATTTCTCTGACCCGTCAACTCTCCCTCATATCGTCCTACTTGTGATATTCTCAGGCTCTCTGTATGGTGCAATGAGTATGGATGTATTCGGATCAGAAAGTCAAGGCGCAGCAATATTTGTGTCCCTGTCGTTATCATACATGGTTGCGGCATTGATTCGTCCCAGCAGATTGGGAAAATTCCTACTAACAGTCGAAAGCAATGGCGAAGGAATACTAGATAGGAAATACCTAGCCAAAGGTCTGGTCAAGACTCTACCTGTTATTGCCTTGGCAACCTTAATCTGGTATTTCTTGAACACCATTCTAAATAAAGAAAATTTGAACGATTTGAAATTGATTCTAGCAATGTTGTTCATTGCAATGTCGTTGTTTCAGGGACTTACTCTGACTGTTGGTTGGGTTGAGTACGGAAAGAAAATCAGAGGCCCACCCAGAGATAGTAGGACTGGAGCTAATCCAACGCTATTGAGAATAGTAATTTCCTTGCTTCTACTCGTACCTTTAGTTTGGTGGTTTGGATATGGAGCAATTAATCCCTCAAATGCGAATTTTTCGACTAACTTTGTATGGTTCATTTTCCTTATCATAATTGTTTTTCTGGGAGTGCTGATGGAGCGTTACACGAAATCATCCAGAGGGGAGGTGGGAGTAGATGGAAAAGCTCGTGACAGGGTGTACTTTCTTATTTTCATAACTTCCTGCTGGCATCTTCTAGGTTCATGGAGAAGGGCCCCGTTCACTGTTGATCAGTCCTCAGTCGGCCTCTTTATTGAAGAAGTCTTTTTGATGTCAATCACTGTAGTTTTGGCTGTCTGGTCATTGTCAAAGAAAGGGCATAAAAGAGATTGGAGGATTTTCCAAGGGCAATCAGCAATTTTCTGGGGAGTATGTTTCGGACTTGCATATTGCGGCAGTGTATCTTCCTTGACTGTGCTTTCTGAGGGCAGCCTAATGACAACAACTTCTATTGGACATGCTATCACTGCGATTGTGATGTTAGCTATCTGTCCAATCGCGCTCTACCGTGTAGGTCTATCCGAGGAATTGGGGGTACGACCTGAGGCTTCTGAGCATTCACTGACTCCTGAGGTAGAGCCTCATTCCCAACCTATTACAGCTGAAGAGTCTGGAGATGATATCGTTGAGATTGTGCGCTAGAGGCCGCTAACAACGGCTACAAGCCGTAACCTTCCAACTAAATCATCGCTTGCTCTTGCACCAAGAATAACCTGGCAATCCTCATCCAGGGTTGATACGAACGCCTCCGAAACCATGTTCAGGTGGCCAAGCGTCATATCTGGCCCCCCCTCGACTTGTATCATACATCCCTTGGCCCCGTCAATTGATGTTTCTGACAGGGGCGAGTTTCTTGCCATCCTAACTACCTCATCTGGATCTGAAGTAGTCCCATTGCCTACTATCAATGTTGCATTACCTGGCCTACCAACTATCGTTCGAAGGTCCATCAGGTCGAGATTCATCTTCCCGACTCTGGCTAGAGTTGTTACCAGGCCTTCAATTAATTCCCCTATCCATTCTGACCCCATCTTCCAGTCAGATTCACGATGCCGAGCCTGCCAGGCAAGTCTCTCAAGGCTGACTCGAATGCACAGATCAGAGTTCCTCTCTATTGCGGGAATGGCCTTGTCTGCAATAGCGGAACGTAGAGGTTGCTCGGCAAAGGGCATTCCAACAATACTGATTACAAGGCTTCCTGCCTCTACAGATCGAGCAGCGATTTCTGCGGCTGCACCGGATCCAGTTCCCCCTCCTAAGGCGGCAAGGATAATTACGAGTTCCGAGTTTTTTAGCATCGCTTGAATGTTGGCTATTCCTTCGTTGAGCCGATGTGCAGCCAAATTTGGCAGAGCGGCTGTTCCCTTGCCACTTCCTGATGCATCTAGATGAAGGCAATGGGCTTCATATTCAGAAGAGAAAGAAGATTCATCGGCATCAACAAGTAGTAATTCAGAAAGTTTTTGACATCTACCGTGTGCACGTGATGACCACTTACAACCTATACCACCAACGCCTACAATTAGTATGGATTCGGCTTCCATGGCTTCTGAACCCAGGTAGCCAGTTTATATTGTTCTAGTCGTAGTTTAAGTATCGGCGATATCTTCTTCTTTCATCTCTGGCCCAAGCATTTTCCGGTTCTAGTATCAACACCTTGTCGTAGTATTCAATGGCTATCTCGAAGTCCGAGAGATGCCTTCCATTTAGATGACCGAGTACATTCAGGGCCGGAATACAGTTTGAATCAGAGCTAATCATTGAAAGAAGAATTTCTTCTGCTTTGTTAATTTCCATAGATTCCATCTTATCCTCTGCCTCCTCAAGTTGACTGATTTGTTCGTGACTAAGCGAGTAAGTGTTCCTCCACATTGGGGATGCCATGTTTTTGACTATTGCGCAATACATTTCAATTTTTTGAAAAACGATATTACTGCGCGGCCCCGAAGGAGTCGTAGTGTAAGGTTCATATCCCCCTTTTTTCTGGTACATATTAACAGAAGCCTGGGGGGGCAAAAATGGCTACACCGCGTAAAGTATTGAGTATCTTAATTGTCTCGTTATTCGTTGCGGGATCCGGTGAGGCTCTGCATAGCGGAGTGGGCGGAAACGCAAACGGACAGGGTGAAGTTTCCATCGCCGGGTGCACTTGTCATGCCGAGGAACCAGACAACTCAGTTACCGTCATCATTGATGGGGTGCCATTCCACTATGCACCGGATAGTTCCTACGAGATGAAATTGCAACTAATTGGGGGTCCGGAAGCGAATCTTGATTCGCACACTGCCGGATTTGCGATGACTGTCACCCAAGGGTCGCTTAGCGCCTCGGAAGGATCTGAGTCAATGGTTCAGAATTGGGAAGGGGACCCAGCCACCCTAACACATACCGATGCGGGTTCGAGGACTTCTGATAGATCGTGGATGTTTGTTTGGACAAGTCCGTCTGAAGGGTCTGGCTCTGTGGTTTTCAATGTTGCAGGGAACTCAGTAAACGGAGATTTGGCTCCATCCAGTCTGGATCGCTGGAACCGCCTCACGACCAGTATTGACGAAGGCGAGGACAATGGGAGAACAAAGACTGTATTCTCGGGGAACGGAGACATTAATCCTCCGGCCCCCGTTGAGGGTAAGAAAGACATCCATAAAATGGGTGCCAAGCTCCTAGCCCATTGGCTTGGACTTCTTGGCTTCGGGGCAGTAATACTTGTGATTTTCTTCTGCGGTCTGTTCCTCAGATACGGCTTCTCCAGGAATTACAAAGGAAGGAGCAACCTACTGAAACTCAGAATAAAGCATCTAAGAAGAGGTGATCAACTATGAAGGACGACGTAGTAATGAGGCTGTTACGAGAGGTAAAGGCCGGAAAGGTCAGTATCGAAGACGCAAGGGTCGCACTTGAAGACGCCGCATTGACAGAAGAGGCCTTCGATGCAGCGGTGAATCATGGGGTATTCAACGAAGTCAAGCCAGGTACCATTGTGAGGGCAAGTCTGGCACCCTCCGGAGATTCTTGGCTGATTATAATGGTAGGCCTATGGGGCATTCTTTGGACCCTCTATTGGGCTGGCGCGTTGGCTTATGGCCTGTACCAACAGTGGGATCAACAATTGCTGGCGTTTAACCTGGCAATGACGCTCCTTACGCTAATAATAATGGGAATTGTGTACCTAAAATATGTCTTGCCAGATGTAGTGATAGTAAAGCACAGGAGAAACAAGTACATAACGAGTCACGATACAAACTCTTGGAAAAAATATGAGGTCTAAAAATGGCAAGGAAATTTAAGCTACGTCCTATCTCCTCTGAGGATGATGTCACTCACGAGAGAAGCGGTGCAATAGACAGAAGGCAATTTATGAGGCTGTCTTTCAATACAGCAGCTGGATTGATTACCACCGCCTCATTAGGTAGTGTCGGATTTGCCTCCTTCCTAATGGGTCAATCGGAGGGAGGGTCATCCGATTCCGCAATAAAATTCTACGTTCCAAAGGGTTCTGATGTGTGGTACGGATCTATGGACAAACAGCCCATGACTTTGCAAGCCTTCGTAGACGAGTCAGCCAATACAACAACAGGAATGGTGGGAGCTGCCGGGTTATGGTCGGGTTTACCAATCATAGCAACTTATGTCCCACATGAGGAGAACAAAAACAAGCCATTAGAAGCAGGCACCCCTCGTTTCCAAATGATGGACGGGTACACCGCAGGCGGGGCTTATGTAGGATCCGGGTACGAAATAGAGGAAAAAGAAGAGTATGCATCATTGAATATTCATGACAACCTAATCATAGTCTTCGCGAGATGCCCTCACTTGTGTTGTATTCCCGGATGGCAACTCGTTAGCAACGACTTCACTGCGGATAGCTGGTTACCTGGTGGGACTGACTCTAGTGGAAACAAATCATTCTGCATCTGCCACTCCAGCAGGTATGACCACACCGTAATTGAGAAGAATACAGCTAGAAACAGGTCTAATGGACAAGAATTTGACTTCATAGGTGTGAAGAAGACCGGTGGTCCGGCTCCATATGGGATGCCACTGATTCCGTTCACGGTGAATGGCGGAATGATAGAGGCTCTTCCAGATTTCATGGATTGGTACACATTCTGCGGGTGAGTGAAAAATATGATTCAATTCTGGTTCTTGTGGATTTTCATTGCCTTCGTAGTCGTGATTGTAGCCTTCACGCTCAGAAGAGAGAGGGACGACATGCCGAGGAAGGACATCTTGAGGGCCGTGGAGACAAATGCCGGTAGCATGGGATTGGCCGAGAAGTTGTTCCTCTGGGCCTTTTCTTGGCTAGACACCAGATTTAGGATTCAAGACTATTGGGGTATGAGCAAAGATTCCTACTACAGCATGCATCGCCAGATGCCATTGACCCACGCCGAAAAATACAAACTGAGGATAATCTGGTATTGGTACCCTCTCTATTGCTTAGGAGGGATTTCATTCTTGGCGTTCATAATCTTGGTAATTAGCGGGACCATACTAGGATTTTATTACGTGCCCGGGGGAGACTTAGACTCAGATCCGACACCAGCCTACGCATCAATGGAATTCATCATGCTAGAGCTACCCTTCGGATACATCATCAGGTCTATTCACCATTGGACCACGCATTTCTTCGTAGCAGCCGTATTTCTGCACATGTGCAGAGTCTATTTCACCGGTGCGTATAGAAATCCGAGAGAGCTAAATTGGTTGATTGGAGTCGCTTTAATGTTCTTCTCGATATTCTTCGGTTACTCTGGTTATTTGTTACCTTGGGACAGCTTGGCATTCGGAGCCGCCACCATCGGAATCAACATGGCGATGGCCACCCCTCTGATTGGGGAATGGGTGGCCAATGCGATGTTTGGCGGAACAACACTGACGGGCCAGACAGTCGTCAGGATGTACTTCCTACACGTTTTTGTACTACCGCTGATTGTAACAGTACTGATTTTGGCCCATCTTTTCATTGTCTGGGTTCAAGGAATTGCGGAGCCGCACTGAGGTGATTATATGGGTCTGATTGAGAGATTTGGAAGGATTGCTGACACATATGTCAGTGAGAAAGAGCAATTGCTAGGAGCAGAAGAGGAAAGGAGGAGAGTCCACACAGGGCACGGTTTCTGGCCTACTGAAGTACTCAGAGATACAATAATTTTCGCCTCGATTGTGATGGTTATAGCATTCTACTCTTGGATTATCCCCCCACCTTTGCACAACGCTGCGGACCCGTACGCGCAAGCTGGTTTCGTCTTCCCTGACTGGTACGTTCTGTTCTCTTACGGATACCTAAGGTGGGGCGAGTATTTGCCACAGTTTGACATCCCTGCTGGGCCGATAGGGGAGTTCTTCGGTCAGCCAATCGTGTCTTGGAACGCCGGAGTGTGGGGGGCAATGATTACCGGGATTCCAGTAGCAATTCTCGCCCTGCCACCATTCATCATCGGAAAAAGGGAAAAGAGGGGCGTTGAGGATCCGTGGTTCGCTACAGCGGGAGCAGTATACCTGGCGCATGTGTGGTTCATCTCTGTATTCTCGATAAACATCTTCCTCGAGATGTACGGCCAGAATCGAAGCGATTACTGTTGGGCAGGTCCTCATGGAACATTTTTCTGCGGAACTCAGCCACCATGGACTGCTGAAGTATTCAATGCGGTTCCGTGGATCCTTACCGGTGTTTTCATCTTCGTTGTCCTATATTTCTCGGTCAGGAAGTTCCTGATTGGTCCGATGGGTTCCAGGTTGACTCCCGTTCTTGGTAGACAGGTGGCCGTCGGGTCTTTGGTCGCAACCGTTCTACTCTGTACGGTTACTTGGCCGGTTTACGAGAATGGTTTCTGGAACCAAAGAGGACTTGGGACTATGGGATTCTGGGAGTACCAGTATGATGCCAAGCTGGAGGAGTTGGATGGGATAAGAGGGCAACCAGGGGACACCCTGATACACGTAGAAAAGGGACCCGTGTGGGAAGAGTGGGAGGATGAGTGCCTTCCGTACGAGCAAACTAGCTCTCTGTCTGTCTGGGAAACTATGGAAGAGGGGACAACTCATTCGGAATGGTGTGTCTTGCCCGCGAAACATTTTGTAAACTGGGGGATCTTCCAGCCTACTCGTAGTCAGATAATAGACTTCAGCGGAGTCAATGAGCACGCGGATACTCAAACATCCAGGAATATAGGGGCAAATGAGGTCATCTATCAAGGTTCAGATGATGGCAGCCCTATCTCAATTTCTGAATCTATACAATTCGAGGTTGAGGACCTTGGAATATCGAAAGTTCAGACAGACATAGGTTGCAACTTCAGAACCACCGTGCGAAACGCAGGTGACCACGCTCAGAGTTTGACGCTGACCGATGATTCGGGGCAGGAAATTTGGTCGAATTCGGGTTCTACTTGCGAGTCTGGCACAATTTACCTGGACTCTGGGAGATCATACACAATTTCCTTCACAACTAACTCTGAGCAGGTCAATGACTCAGTTACCATGATTTCGGACTTCTCAGCAGTATCCTATCAGCCTCTACTACTCAAGGAAGACGGGACGGCACTGATAAGATCGGAAGTTAGCCTTAGCGATGAGGAGCTGGCATCGTTATCAGTGACAAATCCGACCTTCCAGAAAAACCCAAAGAGCCTTGATGCCAAGCTAATTTACTCGATGTTCATACCGTGCTTGGGTGTAGGGGCGCTAGTTTTCATGTTGCTCAGGAGTATGGCTCGCGGCTACGAGTGGGAAATGAACAAGTGCTATGGATGCGATTTGTGTGACGATGCCTGCCCTGTTAGGTTGTTCAACGCTGGGGATAAACTGAATATAATCTACAACACGTGGAACAATGAAGACGATGGAGTCCCACTTTACTCCTGCCTGACCTGCACGGCATGTACCAACGCATGTCCACAATTGGTTGATTACGACTCATATATCGATATTAGAAGGAATCTTGTGGTAGGTGGCCCCCCTGCTACGGAGATACCGCACACGGTGCTGCAGGCGGTACTAGCTGCAGAGGCGGAAGAAGACGCAGACGACTCTTTCATACCCGTGGAGGATTACCCGTTGGACTCTAGCATAGGATACTATCCTGGATGTGTAGACTATATTGACCAAGAAATGGTCTTCAGCCATGTGAATAAAGGAACAATGGATCTTGGAGATGCGACGACTTCAGCTTTCACGATTTTCGAAGAGATGGGAGAGGATGTAACATACCTGGGTCGAGATTTCTTGAAATGCTGTGGGCACGACCAAAAGTGGCAAGGGATGAGTGAGGTTTTTGAGAAGTTGAAGGCTTACAACCAGAAAAAGCTCGGGGAGAGCGGGATTGAGACACTAGTCACTTCTTGCGCTGAGTGTTTCAGGACCTTTGCTCTAGATTACGAGCTGGATGACATGAAAGTGATGCACACGACAGAGTTCCTAATTGAGAATGGATTCGACATGAATCTGAAGTCAAACGACGAAGTCACAGTGACTTACCATGACCCGTGCAGGTTGGGCAGGCAAATGAACATCTATGATGAGCCACGGGATCTAGTAGGCTCTGTAGAAGGAGTGAATCTAGTGGAAATGGAGCATACCGGCGAAGATGCCCTATGCTGCGGTGTCTCAAGCATGATGTCCTGTAATGAGAACAGCAGGGCGCTAAGGGTTCAGAGATTCGATGAAGTCAGGGAAACCGGAGCGGACATTATGCTCACTTCATGCCCAAAATGCGTAGCGCACTTCGAGTGTCTGAAGTTCGAGGGAGACCCAAGACATGATTTCGAGATTCTAGATGTAGTGAGCTTCCTAGCCAGGCAGATAGAGGAATCGAAAAACTAGAACTGATCGGTGAATGCAAGAATAGCGGAAAACGAAGAAAGCAAGACATTCATCACGAAGCCAACAAGGATTGCTCTAGCGAAACGGTAGTCCTGATATCCCAATGCTACCAAGTACAAGAAAAACCCTATGAGGAATCCACAAGCGAAGGAAATCCAAGCGGAAGGAATACTGAGGTAGACAGCCATGAAGGCCCATATTGTTGCACCGTGAAGAACGCCCAGCCAAACCATTGGGTCCCCCCACCACTTCTGTGAGTAGGTGGCTACCATGTAACAACGACTTAGGGGATGCCAATCAAACTCACTATGATAAGGGTGGACTTGATGGAAACAGTGAGGAACATGACCAAAATCGATGATGTGCTCAAGAGAAGGGCTGTTGAGCAGTCAAGAATTAGGATGCAGCTCAACTCGGTTAGGGCTGAGGAGGAAGCTCTCCTGAAAGGCGGAGAGGACACAGTTGCGTGGGTTAAGGAAGAATTGTGCATAGGCTGTGATCAGTGCACTATAGTATGTGAGGATGATGCAATAGAGTTGTACGATACACCACTGCTAAGTCCTGTAATGAATGTGGATGTAAATAAAAAGGCAAAAATTCTGAGAGACCCTTGTACTGGATGCAAGATTTGTGTATTGGCTTGCCCGACCGATGCGATAATTATGATTGACAGGTGATTGCATGGGGAAGGATGATCCGGTAAGATTCGGGGCGGAGTTTGGCCCACATAGAACAAAGAGGGCGAGTGGGGTTTCATTATCTACTTTCAAGACCCTGGTGTGGGTTTCTAATCTTGGTGGCCTATTCCTATTCGCAATTGGAATGGAGTTGATGATAACCGGCTCATTCTGGTTCGGAATCACATGTATAGTAATTGGAGTTGCCATTGCACTCTTCCCTTCGAACTATGAGATAGTAGGGATGGAGGAAATTGATGACGGATGGTTGGCGGGGGAAGAAGAATAAATGACAGGGACGCCATTCCAGAATAGGGTCTGGAATGAAATCAAAAAAATCCCCGCAGGTCAAACTAGGACATACAAAGAAATTGCAGTTTCAATCGGAAATCCCGGATCATCGAGAGCTGTCGCCAATGCTTGCGCTGCCAACCCGAACCCGATCGAAGTACCATGTCATAGGGTAGTTCGTTCTGATGGTAGACACGGGGGATACAGTGGGCCGGGAGGGACTAATGGGAAGAGTGCGCTAATTTCATCGGAAAGGGAAATTGCGGCTAAAAATACTTGATGAAAACGGCGAAAGATGCTATCGAAGCTATTGCCCAGATAAACATGTATGTACTCTGTTTCAGAGGAGATTCCCACAAATCTGAATCTTGTTCGACCATATTATGGATCCTGGATTTGAAATTAGAATGTAAACATGACGGGAGCAGAATCACAGCAATGGCAATAGCAGCACTAGACCGCTGAGGGGGAAAAGAACCATTGTCGCATTGTCGTCTATTGCCTTCGTTGAGGGCAACTCACCAAGCACCGTCAATGGGGCTAGCAAGATTGCTACAATTAAATCAGTACCAATCCAGAAGTGACAACCAAGCCACACGAAGTAAGAAACAACTAGTCCAGAGAGTATTGCCAATCTAAGGTCTTTCATTTTCCTCTTTACCTCGCCCATTGTGGGGTCGACTAGAGTCATGCCTAGGACAATTGGGGCTCCATACAACCCCGCCTCCATTCCGTCTCCATCTCCCTCAGGAGAAATTAGCAAGGCCAATGCTACCGCAAGAGCCCCCCATGCTAGCGCGGAAATCTGTTTGGACTCATATTCTCTCTGACCTATGATAACAATACCTGTCCTAAGTCGTATAGCCTCAATAACAAGAGTCAGGATGCAAACTACGCTAACAAACTCCCTCATCTCGAGAGAGAAAATTGAGGATATTTCTTCTCCGTGGACATAGTATAGATAGGGTATACAAGCCATTGAGATGTGGGTAAGCCTTCTGAAAGCATGACCTCCAAATCCCCCAATCGAATGATTTACGTGATCTACGAATAAGTCGTTTTCATCTGATGACACTTACGAACCACCATCTCTAATCGACGAAACCAATATTTCGATGGCCTCCCTAAGGGTTATAGAACCGTCACATAGTTCAGAAACGATATTGTCTATTTCAGGATGAGAAACTAAAACCGAATCCCATTCGGAGATTAATCTCTCCCTCATCATCATCTTTCCTCGTGCATTCTGAGGTTCGCATCTTTCTATGATCTCAACAAGTTCCTGGATGCCATGTCCTTCTTTTGCCGAAACCAGGACAACCTCGCGATTGTCATCGCTCGCTAGATTTAGTGAGGAGCGTATATGCTGTGCTGCTGAAGACGCATTTGGCAAATCTGATTTGTTAACTGCAATTACATCTGCCAGCTCAAGAATCCCTGCTTTTTCTGCTTGGATGATGTCCCCCCTATCCGGGCCGTCAACAAGAAGTAGTCGATCTACCAAGGCGGCTATTCTGAACTCAGACTGTCCAGTTCCTACAGTCTCAACAATTATTCGAGTCCATCCGCATTCAGAGAGTACACTACATATCGGCCAAAGGATAGGAGAAATGGCACCTGGGGTCTTTCCAGAGGGTATAGACCTCACAAACACGTTCTCTTTCAGGTCGTCCCCCTCCATTCTGATTCTATCAGCAAGCAAAGAGCCGCCGGATAACGGAGATGTGGGATCTAGGGCAAGTACAGCGACACGTTCACCTGTAGATGCCCATTTTCTCACCATCTGTCCGATAAGAGTTGATTTTCCCGATCCAGGAGGCCCTGTGACTCCGAGAATCCAGCTCGTCGCTGAGTTGATACTTGGGGAGTCCCCGGATTCAGAAATTGCAGAAATGAGCATAGATAGGCTTCTTCGATCGCCTAATTTTGCTGATTCCAATAGACCACTGATGTCAGTCATTCCAATTCCACCCCAAATCGTCTCCGACTCCAACTGGATTACCGTTTTGTTTTCGAATCAGAGCCTTATTCAAGAAATCTAAAACATCCGAAGTGGGAGTTCCGGGACCGAAGACTGCTCTGACACCAGATCGAAATAGGGCTTCTATATCTCTTTCCGGAATAATGCCTCCTGCGAACACAATTACACTTCCTAGTCTATTCTCCACTAGCTGCTCGCAAATCTTTGGTATTAGGGAATCATGTGCTCCAGAGAGCGTGGATAAGCCGAGAACCTCTGCATCCTCGTCGTTTACGATGCGTACAATCTCCTCTGGAGTCTTTCTGAGGCCAGTATAGATGACATCATGGCCTCCATCTCTCAATGCTCTGGAAATTACTTTTGCTCCTCTGTCGTGTCCATCTAGTCCAGGTTTAGCAATCACAATTCGCATGTTTATGTAAGTTGCAAGTGGCATTATGACTTCAAGCAACCGCATATGAAATTCCATTTTCTCAGGAATGCTCATGTGCGGCCTATTCCCATTCACCCTCGTGAGTGGAAACTCCGACAAGATTGACGAGCTCAGGCGTCGGAAGGCGAAGTCTCGATCAGGAGGGGGCCAAAATAGGATTTCGGCGCAGCACGCTAAAGGGAAGTTGACAGCGAGAGAGAGAATCCAAGAATTACTGGATGAGGACTCTTTCACTGAAGTTGATGCTTTGGTTGAGCACAGGTGTAGAGACTTTGATATGGATAGGAATATAATCCCTGGAGATGGAGTTGTTTGTGGTTATGGGACCATTGATGGAAGATTAGTTTACTGTTTTGCTCAAGATTTTACTGTATATGGTGGATCCCTAGGTGAGATGCACGGGCTAAAGATATGCAAAATTCTAGATATGGCACTGAAAACAGGAGCCCCAGTAATTGGTTTGAATGATAGTGGTGGGGCGAGGATTCAGGAAGGGGTCGCCAGTTTGGGTTCCTACGCAGAGATTTTCTTCAGAAACGTAAGATCGAGTGGAGTCATCCCGCAGATTTCTGTCATCATGGGACCATGTGCTGGTGGGGCAGTATATTCGCCTGCGATTACTGATTTCGTTGTAATGGTTGAAGAGACATCTCACATGTTCATTACTGGTCCAGAAGTTATCAAGACCGTTACGAATGAAGAAGTAGGCTTCGAAGATTTAGGGGGGGCAACCACACATGCAACAAAATCAGGAGTAACTCACTTCACCGCAAAGGATGATCATGTAGCATTAGAAATAGTTAGGGAGCTGGTATCACTAATTCCATCCAACAACCTAGACACTGCCCCTTCGATTGAGACTAGTGATCCACTCGAGAGAAGTTGCGATTCTCTGGACTCTCTTGTTCCCGAGGATCCTAGTCGACCCTACGACATGGGCGAGGTGATTCAGGAGGTTTTAGACTTGGATAGTTTTCTAGAAGTTCAGGATGGTTTTGCTCCAAATATAATTATTGGACTAGGTAGGCTTGGTGGGCAGTCAATCGGAGTTGTGGCAAACCAGCCAATGCATCTAGCGGGTTGTTTAGATATCGACGCCTCAGTTAAAGCAGCAAGATTTGTGCGCTTTTGTGACGCTTTCAACATCCCGCTGTTGACTTTTGTTGACGTTCCAGGTTTTCTACCGGGTGCTAGCCAGGAGTGGGGGGGAATAATCAGGCACGGTGCCAAACTGCTCTACGCCTTCGCAGAGGCAACGGTTCCCAAGATGACAGTTATCACAAGGAAGGCGTATGGTGGTGCCTATGATGTGATGTCATCGAAGCACATAAGAGGGGATTACAACATTGCTTGGCCGACTGCTGAACTTGCAGTGATGGGTGCAAAGGGGGCCGTGCAGATTATCCATAGGAGGAGAATAGGAAGTTCGAAAAATCCCGAGCAGGAGAGGCAAAGGCTAGTTGATGATTATGAGGAGTCGTTTGCAAACCCATACAAGGCTGCTGCATTGGGTTATCTAGACGATGTTATCGTGCCTTCCGAAACTAGGTCTGTTCTAGTCAAGGCATTGGGAGTAATTCTAGAGAAAGAAGAGCCCAGGCCCGAGAAGAAGCATGGAAATATCCCGTTGTGAGATCATGAGCGCTGGGAAATTAGAGCCTGAGGAAATAGTCGCGGTTATCTCAGCAGTACTATTGAGCGGAGAATTGGGAGAGGTAATTGCTCCTTCTAAGGGGAGAGAACCTGGAAGTAACTGGTCGGTTTCGCATAGAAGGATGGCCTCGGGAAACTCCTCATTGCTAAACTCCAAATCAAGTAGGAGCTCTAAGAGGTGAGTAGTTTGTCTGAGAAGAGGAAAGTGACTGTTAATGGAGTAGAGTACCAAGTGGAAATTCAATTCGATGATGGTAAATGGGGGGTTTCCATAGATGGAAATTTGTACGAAGTCGAGATAGATCAAGGGTCGAGGAGAGGCCCGCGGAAGAAGCGAGATTCTAGCAGAGGAGGGAGTCCGAGTTCAGGACTTATTTCCTCAGCGATTCCAGGAAAAATAGTGGCAGTACTAGTTACCGAAGGTGATAAAGTAGACAGTGATAGTGTAGTTATTGTACTTGAGGCGATGAAGATGCAAAACGAAATTAAGGCCGGTATTGATGGGAAGGTAGAGAAGATCATGTGCAAACCGGGAGAGAGAATTGAGGCGAATGTACCTCTAATGGAAATTGTGGATAGCAAAAAAGAGGTTGAATGATGACTACTTGCGATTTCGATGATTGCTCTTCCAAAGCAACACTTGTGAGCAGGCTTTCTCCTAATGGTTATCTTGTCTCAAGCGGAAAGAAGGCATATTCTTTCAGAGAGGCATACGAACGATTCAACTATTGCAGGGACTGCCATGATAATCTCATGAAAGAAGCCTGGAACAGAGTGAGGAGTTCTGGTTCAAAAAATGAGGATCACGTTGCCCCGACTGCGGTTTAGAGCGGCATATTCATCGAACACCTCGCTCATTGGGATTCATGAGGAGTTACGTAAGTCACCTAGAATGCGCATATTCGGGAGAGAGGTTTGATCATGGAATCATCCACACGACATCCACAATAGGGAAGCCGATAGTCGTAAAATACGATTTGCAGAGACTATCAAAGGAGATCACTAGAAGTTCTATCAAAGATTCGAGAAAACCCGGTTTCTGGAGGTATTCGCCACTTCTACCTGTAACATCTGAGGAGAATATGGTCTCTCTCGGAGAGGTAATCACTCCTTTGATCAGACTTGAAAATCTCTCTACAATTTTAGGATTCGAGGCTGAATCAGTTTTCATCAAAGATGAGTCGAGGCTACCTACCGGGTCATTCAAGGCTAGAGGACTTGGTATGGCAGTCTCAATGGCTAAAGAACTGGGAATTAGGCATCTTTCAATTCCAACCAATGGGAATGCGGGATCTGCCTTGGCAGCCTACGCATCCAGAGCGGGGATCCGTTGCACAGTTCTATGTCCTGACAATACTCCAGAAATCAACATAAGGGAGACACAGATTCAAGGCGCTTCTACACATATCGTTAACGGTTTAATTGGAGAGTGTGGAAGTATAATCTCAGATGGAATGGAACATATAGACTGGTTCGCAGTCTCGACCCTAAAAGAGCCTTACAGAATCGAAGGTAAGAAAACCATGGGTCTCGAGCTTGCTGAGCAGATGGATTGGAATCTTCCTGATGTAATATTCTACCCCACGGGAGGAGGGACTGGAATTATTGGAATGTGGAAGTGCTTTCACGAGTTGAAAGAGCTCGGGTGGATCGACTGTAAATTGCCCAAGATGATATCAGTACAGTCCACAGGATGCGCGCCAATAGTAAAGGCATGGGAAGAAGGTAGCGAATTCGCAGAGTTCTGGAAAAATGCGGAGACGATCTCCTCTGGCATTAGAGTACCATCGGCTCTCGGTGACTTCCTAATCTTAGACGCTGTAAGATCATCAGGAGGGTTAGCGATGGCGGTGTCTGACGAAGAGACTTTGGAAATACAGGAGCAAGTTGGAAAGACGGAGGGGCTCCTCCTATGCCCGGAGGGTGCTGCTGTAGTAGCCGCTTACCGAGAATGTATCAAGACTGGCTCAGTCTCAACGAATGATTCTGTAGTCCTTTTTAACACAGCGACGGGTCTGAAATATCCAATGCCAGAGGTTGTATCTTCAATTGATAAGAATAATGTTGATTACTCTGTATTCTCTAAATGAGTCCGAGTGCATCCTCTATCCGATTTAATTCCGGGCCAGTTGAGCCTGAGCCAACTAAAGCGTGTGTATCGCTAGCACAGCATCCAGCGCCAACGAACGGGGAGCCGAAGGTCACAGTTCCGACCATAACAGGAGCCTCCATTGCCTGCTCTATCGCCTCTGCTTCTGCACTCTTAACGTCAGGATGAATCAGGACTCCGTTGTTGTTAGCTACCATCATGCTTCCAACAGTTCCGTGACCTGCGACCTGGGAGCGAATTGCTGTCACGGATAACACGTCAGAAATCATCTCCGCTCCAGCAACTGGGATTGTCGGGCTTACTACGGCCCCTTTGTCATTACATTCGATTAGATTCCCGGCGGCATTGACTCCACTTTCCAAAATTACCACATCGCCGAAGCTGGATAATTCGTCCAAATCATCCTGTGTTGCAATATCTGCCACTGCCACTCCCTTCTTGTTTCCGCGAATCAGGCTCCCCAGGAGGGCGGATCCGCCGATTGTAATCCTATGAGATTCCATATCGAATGATGACTCAATCTCATTTGCAATCTCGTCTTCCAATGTACTGGGTATGAATAGAACATCACCGACGACACTTAGGTAAACTCCAACTTGAGAGTGCCCGAGTATATCGCCGGTTGAAATTGGCATCTTGACACCTGAATTGACTACGTCTATCGTTAAAATTTTGTTGCGGGGAGGTGAAGGAGAGTGGCACAGCGACGGTCTTTCCCGTGGGCTTTCGCACCACAGTACCGGAACCGACGCAGGAGGGCTTGACTTCCGGGTTCGATATGGGACCGGGTAGGGCCCCTCCGCTATGGCCGTGCACAACTCTTCCTTCGAATGTGAATTGATATGCACTTTTGGACAGAGACTCACATGTAGTGTGTATCTCGAAATTTAGATGCTCGGGGGGTTAGTGCAGCTGGGCTGAATACCTCGGCGAACCTCGGTACTTACACCCGCTGTCTATCAAACTCGTCTTCTACGAGTCCCCTGAGATGCGTCGTCTTTCGGATGACTTCGAGCTTAGATGCTTTCAGCTCTTATCCACATAGGGCGTGGCTACCCAGCATTGCCCTGCCGGACAACTGGTAAACTAGTGGCCCCGAGCCCTCGTTCCTCTCGTAC
>CEWK01133249.1_pt1 | contig 18442 bp, 10 predicted proteins | sample 531431 | NCBI WGS metagenome assembly CEWK01 (sample SAMEA2623059, study PRJEB7988) | marine metagenome | isolation source: saline water (ENVO:00002010), including
TTAACAAGCCATTTACTATATAAGAAAAAGCTAATAAAAGGTATACAATTAGATACAATATATTGGGTTGTACCTTTAATTTTTTATTTTACTTTCAAGGTTTATAATGAAATTCAAATTTGATACAATTGCAAAATATTATAATTTTCTTGAAATTTTAGCTTTTGGTAGAATTCTTTATGGTACTCGTATATATCTCTTAAATAGAACTAGTAATCCCCTCAATATATTACTTGTAGGAGAAGGGACGGGATGTTTCTTAAAGTATCTTGTGAATTGTTATCCAAAATCCTCGATAACCATTTTAGATTCTTCAAATCGAATGATTAAGATTATGCAAGGACACAATGAAATATCCAAAGTTCAGAATATCACGATTTTACAACAAGATTACTTCAAGCACGCTCCAGCAATAAAGTATGATTTGATCTTTACTAATTTCTTCTTGGATTGCTTTAAATCATCTGACGTTTTGGAGATTGTAGGCAAAATCAGGTTAATGTTAAATGGGACTGGTGAATGGAGAGATGTTGATTTTACGATGCCACACAGAAGGAATTTGTTGAATTATAATTACCACCAACTTATTTTTAAAGTTCTCTACAATTCTTTTCGCTTAATTTGCAAAATTGAATCTGTTGCCATTAATGAACTCAATTTTGATTACCAAAAATTGGGTCTTATCTTGAATCATCATATATTATATCAATTTCCTTCAATTCGTGTTCGAAAGTTTAAGTTGGCATAATAAATTTCTGCTAATAGCCTTGACCGCATAAATTCATAAAGCAAAATAATCCTTTTCCTTGTTTGTACCTTCAAGGCATTCGATTATATTAATACCTTATATGACTTCCCTACCCACTAAACAAGGCTTATATGACCCTTCTAACGAGCATGAAAATTGCGGGATGGGATTTGTTGTTGATCTTAAAGGTCGCAAATCCCATGACATTGTCAAAGGGGCTCTAGAAATATGTGTTAACTTAGACCACCGAGGTGGATGTGGTTGCGATCCAATTACTGGTGACGGAGCAGGCATTTTTATTCAATTACCAGACAAGTTTCTTAGGGATGTTTTAAAGTCAGATCATTCAATTATTTTACCTGAACTTGGGGATTACGCTGCTGGATTTATTTATTTTTCCAAGGACTCTGACCAAAGAGCAGTCGAAAAACAAATAATTGAAGATGTTTTGATTCAAGAAAACCTTAGCATAATTGGTTGGAGAACTGTCCCTGTCAGAAGTGAAATCCTTGGTAAAGCTTCTTCTGAATGCGAACCTCATATGGAACAACTATTTGTAGCACGGCCAAGTAATTGTGAAGTTGGTCTACCTTTCGAGAGAAAATTATACCTAGCAAGAAGAATAATTACGCACCAACTTAGATATAAAAACGATTCTGTCGAAAACACTTCGTTTTTCATTAATTCGTTTTCTTCCAAAACAATGACATACAAGGGAATGCTGACGACCGTGCAGTTAGGTCAATATTTTCCAGACTTGTCTGATCCCAGAATGGATTCAGCCTTAGCCCTTACACATTCACGCTTTTCCACAAACACTTTTCCAAGTTGGCCACGTGCTCAACCCTTCAGATATCTTTGCCACAACGGTGAAATTAACACGGTTAGGGGTAATGAAAACTGGTCCTATGCTAGGCAATATCAAATTGCAAGTGATGTTTTTGGTGATGATTTTCACAAACTTCTTCCTATCATTCGTGAAGACGGTTCTGACTCCCAGAAATTCGACAATTGCTTAGAATTTCTTACCCTGTCTGGGAGAGGTCTTGCACATTCCATGATGATGATGATTCCCGAACCTTGGGAAAAGCATAACGATATGGACCCTCTCAAAAAAGATTTTTATGAATTTCATGCTTGTATAATGGAGCCTTGGGATGGACCAGCATCCATTGCGTTTTCGGACGGAGTTCAAGTTGGTGCTGTTCTTGACCGTAATGGACTTCGGCCGTCCCGTTATTATGTTACTAGCGACGACATGGTCATTCTCGCTTCTGAGGTCGGAGTTTTATCTTCTATCGATTCTTCGAAGATTATTAAAAAGGGTAGACTAGAGCCAGGTAGAATGTTTTTGGTGGATATGGAGGCGGGAAGGATAATAGATGATCAAGAACTTAAAACCAAAATCGCGCAAGAAAAGCCGTATCGGAAATGGCTCAATGAGAGCCTCGTCGAGGCAAAAGATTTACCTGTTTTTCCATATTTCGAGATGGATGATTATTCAGACATTTTGACAAGACAAAAGGCATTTGGGTATACTTTTGAAGATATCCGATTTTTACTCGGTCCGAGTGCTGAGACAGGGAAGCAACCCCTAGGATCTATGGGTAATGATTCGCCTTTGGCGGTTCTTTCAGAGAAATCACAATTAATTTATAATTATTTCAAACAACTTTTTGCACAAGTCACAAATCCCCCAATAGATCCAATTCGTGAAGAAATTGTCACGGCGTCCATTACCTTCATTGGTTCAGAAGGTAATTTAACATCTCCGGGACCAGCTAGTTGTCGGATGATAAAGTACGAATCTCCTCTTGTTGATGATGGTGTTATTCGACAGCTCGAAGACAGTTTACCAGATGACTTCTCGGTTCGCACCCTACCTATTTTGTTCAGCCCCAACCCTGAAATTCAAGATGGGAGTGATCTCCGAGATGCATTATTGGCTCTTTTTGAAAATGCTGACCGTATGATTGAGGAGGGTACTAATATTATAATTTTGTCTGATAAAGGGCTAACTGCAGAATATGCTGCCATTCCCGCTTTGCTAGCTAGTTCCGGCTTGCATCACCATCTCATCAAAAGGGGTACCCGAACGAAGGTTTCGATTGTACTGCAAACCGGTGAGCCTCGTGAAGTTCAACACTTCGCACTATTACTCGGTTATGGAGCGGACATGATCAACCCTTATTTAGCTCTTGAGTCTGTTAGGCACATGATACACACCGGTGATCTGGATATGGATCCAAATACTGCTTGCCAAAAGTTTCTTAAAGCTAACCTCAGTGGAGTAATAAAGACTATGTCCAAAATGGGCATTTCCACAATTGCATCCTATAGAGGTGCACAGATTTTTGAAGCAATTGGATTGAATCAATCACTCATCGATCAGTATTTTTGCAATACCTCTTCCCGAGTTGAGGGAGTTGGAATCGATACATTATCAGCTGAAGCTTTTCACCGTCACCGATTTGCCTTTGCACCACGGCCTGACGAGCGTTCATCACCACTGGATCCAGGTGGCTTATACCAATGGCGAGCAAATGGTGAAAAACATCTTTTCAACCCCACTACTATTCATAAACTCCAGAAATCTACCCGTTTAGGAAGTTTTGAAGTTTTTAAAGAATATTCCGATGGGGTGAATGATCAATCCAGAGATCTCTATACCCTTCGAGGATTAATGGAATTTAAGTATGATGATTCTAACTCCATTCCTCTGGAGGAAGTTGAAGATGCTTCTGAAATTGTGAAACGTTTTAAAACGGGAGCCATGTCTTACGGTTCCATATCAAAAGAAGCACATGAAAGCCTCGCAATCGCAATGAATCGACTTGGTGGAAAATCCAATACAGGTGAGGGTGGTGAGGAACTAGATCGCTTTACGCCAGATTCAAATGGTGATTCTCGTCGGTCTGCCATCAAGCAAGTTGCAAGTGGTAGGTTTGGAGTCACCAGTTTCTATTTAGTAAACTCGGATGAAATACAGATTAAGATCGTACAGGGAGCTAAGCCAGGTGAAGGGGGTGAACTACCCGGACACAAAGTACTCCCACCTATAGCAAAAACCCGTGGGACTACCCCGGGCGTTGGTTTAATATCACCTCCACCTCACCACGATATTTATTCGATCGAAGATCTCGCTGAACTCATTCATGACTTAAAAAATTCTAATGTCCATGCCCGGGTTAATGTGAAATTGGTTTCCGAAGTGGGTGTGGGAACGATTGCTGCTGGAGTGGCAAAAGCAAAAGCGGATGTAATTTTAATATCTGGTTATGATGGTGGTACTGGGGCATCTCCTCGATCCTCAATCCAGCATGCTGGAGCACCTTGGGAGTTAGGCTTGGCAGAAACTAACCAAACTCTGCTACTAAATGATCTACGTAGTCGAGTAGTGCTTGAAACAGATGGGCAGTTGAAAACTGGTCGTGATGTTGCGATAGCGTGTTTGCTCGGTGCTGAAGAGTTCGGTTTTGCGACCGCTCCACTCGTGACTTTGGGTTGTCTCATGATGCGAGTTTGTCATAAGAATACTTGCCCAGTTGGTATAGCAACTCAAGATCCACGACTTCGCGAGAAGTTTGCTGGAGGTGCAGATGCGGTCGTCAACTTTATGAATTTTGTTGCTGAAGAAATGCGACATACTATGGCCAAATTAGGATTTAGAACGATAAACGAAATGGTGGGAAGAGTTGACAAATTAGAACTCAGAACTGCAATCGATCATTGGAAAGCAAAAGGCTTGGATTATTCCAATATTCTTTACCGACCAGATGTTGGTCCTGAAGTGGGGACTTTTTGCCAGATGAAACAGGATCACCAACTTGATCAATCACTTGATGTTAAAAGTATTCTAGAAGGTGCAAAACCTGCGATAGACAAGAAAAAACCGGTAGTTTTGAACCTTCCAGTTGTTAACACCGATAGAGTTGTAGGTACAATTACAGGTGCTGAGATTTCTCGCGTTCATGGTAGACTTGGTTTACCAGAAGACACGATTCGTATCAACCTTCATGGTTCTGCTGGTCAAAGTCTCGGAGCATTTTGTCCGCAAGGTATGACATTTTTCGTCGATGGTGATACCAATGATTATTGTGGCAAAGGTTTATCTGGTGCGAAGATCATAGTGCGTCCCCCTGAAGACTCTCCCTTTGTCGCTCATGAAAACATTATTACTGGAAATGTTTGTTTTTATGGTGCAACTTCTGGTAAAGCATACATTGCAGGAGTTGCTGGTGAGCGTTTTTGTGTTCGCAATTCTGGGGTTCAGGCTGTAGTTGAAGGGTTGGGTGATCATGGGTGCGAATACATGACAGGTGGCCTTGTTTTGTGTCTTGGGAAAACTGGGCGGAACTTTGGAGCTGGAATGTCAGGCGGAGTTGCATATATCCTAGATGAATTCGGCGATTTTGTCTCCAAAAAGCTTAATAAAGAGATGGTGAAAGTGTATCCATTGGTTGAGTGTGACGATGAAGACATAAGCCATGTAAGAAATTTGATTACTGAGCACGAAGAATTAACTGGTTCTAAGAGAGCTGAAAATATTCTACTTAACTGGGATCTTTTTGTAAAAAAATTCATTAAAATTCTTCCTCAAGATTACGAAAGAGTCCTTATTGCTCTGAAGAGAGCAGAGGAAAGAGGACTACAAGGGGATGAAGCCGTTCAGGCAGCCTTTGAAGAAAATGTTGCTGCCGGCAATTAAACCATAAATTTTAAGCCATGGGAAAACCAACAGGATTTTTAGAGCATCAAAGACGACCAATTCCAGATCGTCATCCGCTCGAGCGCATTAAAGATTGGGGGGAGATACACGAGGATTTCCAGGAATCAAAACTAAGAGAGCAAGGCTCACGATGCATGGATTGTGGAACGCCTTATTGCCATACCGGCATGACCCTTAGCAATATGGCAAGTGGTTGTCCCATCAATAACTTGATTCCAGAATGGAATGATTTAGTTTATAACGGAAAATGGAAGGACGCACTTGAGCGCTTACACAAGACTAATAACTTCCCGGAGTTTACTGGTAGAGTTTGTCCTGCTCCTTGCGAAGGTTCATGCGTTTTAGGAGTAATTGAACCTCCGGTTACAATCAAAAGTATTGAATGTGCGATAATCGATAAAGGATTTCAGGAAGGTTGGGTGACTCCCTCTCCCCCGCTCAAAAGATCCAATAAAAAGGTGGCTGTAGTCGGTTCGGGTCCTGCTGGTTTAGCAGCTGCAGATCAATTAAATAAAGCCGGGCACTCTGTTACTGTGTATGAACGTGCCGATCGCATAGGTGGACTTTTGATGTATGGAATTCCCAATATGAAGTTGGATAAGAAGTACATATACAGAAGAGTCGACCTTCTTCAGGAAGAAGGAATCGAGTTTATCGTTTCAACTGAGATTGGCAAAGACTTACCTGCTAAGAAACTTGTTGAAGACTTTGACGCAGTAGTGCTCTGTTGCGGTGCGACTAAACCCCGTGATTTACCAGTTGAGGGTAGAGAGCTAAATGGGGTCCACTTTGCCATGGAATTTTTGACTATTAACACGCAAGGACTCCTTGAGTTGAAAGATGTAACCAGTTTTGAGACTGCTGCAAGAAACAAGGATGTAGTGGTGATTGGTGGTGGTGATACTGGAACTGATTGCGTGGGAACATCCGTCCGCCATGGTTGTAATACAGTTACCCAGTTGGAGATAATGCCAAGACCCCCTGATGAAAGAGCTCCCGATAACCCTTGGCCTGAATGGCCTAAAGTTTATAAAATGGATTACGGGCAAGAGGAGGCAAAGGAAGTTTTTGGTAGAGATCCCCGACGCTATCTTACAGCAACCAAGAAGTTTATTGGAGATGATGCAGGAAATTTGCGTGCTATTCAAATCCATGATATTGAGTGGAAACAAGAAAATGGAAGATTCTCGCCCGTTGAAGTTTCTGGTTCAGTCAGAGAAATTCCCGCTCAAGTCGCTTTTCTGGCAATGGGATTTCTTGGTCCAGAGGATTTAATTGCGGAAGAACTTGGTTTGGAGAGGGATACCCGTTCAAATGTGCAAGCTGAATATGGTAAATTTTCCACCAATATGCCTGGGGTTTTCGCTGCTGGTGATATGAGAAGGGGACAGTCTTTGGTCGTTTGGGCAATCAATGAAGGTCGAGCAGTTGCTCGTGAGTGTGATGAGTTTCTAATGGGTGAAACTTCCCTTCCTTAAATTCTTAATATGCGTGTTGTCTGTTTGGATCTCGAAGGAGTTCTCGTTCCCGAGATTTGGATTGCTTTTGCTGAAAAAACTGGAGTAAGCGAATTGACTCGAACCACACGGGACGAACCCAATTACGAGGTCTTAATGCGCTACCGCATTGATATACTTAACAAACACGGCTTTACCCTTAGTCAGATACAAGATGTTATCGAGTCCTTGGATCCTTTGCCTGGTGCCATAGAATTTCTAGACCATTTACTTCCGGATCATGAACTAATCATTCTTTCTGATACTTTCCTTGAATTTGCTGGACCATTGATGCGAAAGCTGAAATTTCCTACATTATTTTGTCATGAGTTGAAAACGGTTGATGATGTAATTGTGGACATTCAATTGAGACTTCCAGATCACAAACGCAAAAGCGTGCAATATCTCCAGAAATTAAATTTCGAAGTTGTTGCGTCAGGAGATAGTTATAATGATTTAGATATGTTAAAGACCGCGGATTACTGTGCTCTATTTAATCCACCCACTCCTTTGACCCTTGAATATCCAGATATGAAGGTGGTAAATGACTATTCAAAACTCTTGAACTTCATTAATAATCCAGTCTCATGATTGCTATCATATCAGGCACAAACCGTGAAGGTAGTTTATCTTCCATATTTTCTCATGCCATAGAAAATATTTATCAAAAAATGGGGGTTGAATGTAAAGTACTTGAGCTTTCTTTGCTTCCTGTGGAAACCTTTTCCCCTTTAGCGTATTCTAGTAAACCCGATAAAGTTTTAGAATTCACCGAAGTCATACTTAATGCAACGGGGCTGGTTATAGTTGTTCCGGAATACAACGGTAGCATGCCAGGTGCGTTGAAACTGTTTATCGATTTATTGCCGTATCCTGACAGTTTTGAAAATCGTCCGGTTTGTTATGTTGGTATTGCTTCTGGACAGTTTGGAGCATTAAGACCTGTTGAACATTTGCAGCAAGTGTTTGGTTACCGAAATGCATATAATTTTCCTAGACGCGTGTTTGTTCCTTCGGTGCACGAAGTTGCTACACAAGAAAACGGGCTGATGGATTCAGAACTAGAAGCTAGACTCTCCGGACAGGCAAATCAATTCCTTGATTACTGTAAGTCGTTGGGTAAGTAAAACTAAGTCTTCAAGCTAGAATTGGATTCAGGATTCGTCCGTGTACATCCGTGAGTCTCAGGTCTCGCCCCCCGTGCCTGTAAGTAAGATTTTCATGGTTTAATCCAAGTAAATGTAGTACCGTCGCCCAAAGATCATAAAAATCACATTTATTTTCATTTACATGATATCCGAATTCATCCGTTGATCCGTAGACAGTCCCACCTTTAATACCTCCTCCAGCCATCCAAATAGAGAATCCATAAGGGTTATGGTCTCTTCCATCAGATCCTTGCGAGAATGGAGTACGTCCGAATTCACCTGCCCATATAACTAAAGTTTCTTCCAGCAATCCTCGGACTTTTAAATCCTGAAGCAGGCCAGCTATTGGTTGATCCACTTGGTGAGCCATGGCCGAATGTCCTTTTTCTAAAACACCATGCTGATCCCAGGGGTTTGCTGCTCCTCCTGCACCAAGTTTTTCAGTCAAACAGCTTAATTCAACAAATCGAACCCCCCTTTCAACCAACCTTCTTGCGAGTAGGCATTGTTTTGCATAACTTGCTTTTTGAATATCGGAAGAATCTAAGCCATAAAGCTTTTTGGTAGCATCGGTTTCTCCTTTGATCTCACACAACTCGGGAACTGCAGCCTGCATTTTATATGCAACTTCATGATTTTGAATGGCCGCCTCAACTTGTTGATTATAACCAACCTCTTGTAAAAAACGTTGGTCGAATGATTTGTGAAAATCTAATCTTTTACGCTGTGAGAGAATTGATTCTCTTGGGGTTATGTTAATGATTGGTTCATTTTTATCGACTCGGAGGATTGATCCTTGATTATTTGCGGGTAAATAACCGCTTCCATATAATCCAACTCCTCCATGGGGCGGAACCGATCCCCCACTATGTAAGACAACAAAGCCTGGCAAATTTTGATTGAGGTTACCTAGCCCATAATTTACCCAAGCACCAGCCGTAGGGTGTCCCATGAATGGAAAACCAGTATGGATTGCATAATTTCCCTGAGCATGTTCGTTTACCTTGCTAGTCATTGAACGGATCACGGCAATTTCATCGATCATTTCTGCGGTTCGAGGAAATATTGAGCTTACTGGAATACCGCTTTGACCATACCTTTTAAATTTGAAAGGTGATGGGAAAACATTTCCGTTATTATTGAATTGAGTACGCTCGACTTTAACGGGCATGGGTTGGCCCCCAAACTTTTGAAGGGTTGGTTTTGGATCAAATGTGTCGAGGTGCGAAACTCCACCTGACATGTAGCAGAAAATTACGCTTTTAGCCTTGGGCGTGAAGTGCGGTTTTGCAGCAAGTTGATTTTGCCCGAGAAGGCCTTGGAGGGCAAGCATGCCAAAGCCACTTGAGCAAGTGGTTAGCATTTTACGACGACTTAGAAGGCTATGCATTGGTAGTTTATTTTAAATAAATGAATTCTTTCATATTAAAAAGTGCGAGTGCTAAGTTTTGAAAATTTGATTTATCTGGAAATACGGTAGCCTCAAGCTCTTCGAGTCTTTTTTCTAAAGATTTTCTTTGTGTGGTTAGTTTTGTATACAGGTTTCTTTGATCATCAGGCAGAGAGTTCACTACTTCCTCCAAACTTACATATGAATCTGAATGAAAGATTACATTGATTTCACTTTGAGAAAGGGCTCGGTCATAAACCGAAGCCTTAGTAATACTTCCGTCTAACATGCGTTGTGGACTAGCTGGAAGATGCCTCAAGCCAAAAGTAAGTAAAGATTTATTTTTCTGATACTTGTAAAGATTTACAGAGTATGGTTTTCCATATCTTTCCCCATTCCGATATCCAGTAATTTTTCCATTTGTTGAATAGGTAATGGCAAAATGAATTAACTGCTTGTCTGCAAGATTTTCTTGGGGTGCAGAGGCAAAAGGCTTAGTCCTAGAAAAACCATTACTACCTGACAACCATTTTCTAGGGTCTTTTTCGGCAAAGACAATCGAGTCAAAAATACTACCACTTGAGTTTTGAAGGGTAATTACTCCCCCAGCTCGTTGACGGAGATTATCTAGTTGTACCCAAGCAGAAAGTGTTTTTTCAGTGATTTCTATTGGAAGATTATCGGTTACTGCATAGCCTCCCTTGCGAAGAATTAATCTCCCATTTTCTATTTTAGCACCATTTTTGAGGTTGGCTTGTAGACCTATTATTTGATCTTTTAATCCACTTGCAAAATTCCATTGAAGAACCGGATCAATAAGATACTTATTTTTTGTGCCATCCGAAGATTTTTTGTTTTTGATTAATTTCTCGCGAACAGGGTCAATAAGTTCAGAAATTTCTTGGCTCAGTTTCAGTTTCTTCCCCCGCAATCCAAGTAACATATTTTTTTCTTTGTCGCTTTCCTGATCCGAAAGCATTAAATAATCAATTGATTGTTTGATCTCCTCTTGAGTCGGATTTCGACCTAGGGAAAGTCTAAACATCATAGTTATTCTGTCTTTCAAGTCCCCATTCCTGTGTAAGTTTGCAAATTCTCTTGCTGCTCTGATCACTGTAGGGTCATTCATAAGCGTAAGTGATTGAGCAGGAACATTTGTAACATCACGCCTACCTTTGGTTGAAGCAGGAACAGGGGCATCAAAAACGGATAGGAACGGATCGAGATTATTACGTTTGATTAGTCTGTAGACTGACCTTCTAACACTATTAGACGGCTCGGAGTTACCTTCAGCAACCCTATCTAATTTAATTCTGCCCGAAACTAAAAGCATGGAATCATGAATTGCTTCAGCCTCCAGTCTACGAAGATTCGCATGAGAAAGTAGTAAATTTTTTGGATCGCTCTGTTGTGCTTTAGCTGAAGGTTTTGAGGATGCTCGGAAAGCTTTGGTTGTAACAAGAAACTTGACCATTTTTTTAATAGACCATCCATCTTTCCGAAATTTGGTGGCTAGGAAATCTAGGAGTTCTGGATGTGAGGGCTTTTCCCCCAATCTTCCAAAGTTGTCAGGAGTTCGGACAATTCCGTTGCCAAATAAATGGTGCCAAATCCGATTTACGATTACTCTGGATGTGAACGGGTTGTCTTTCCGCAACAGATCGTTTGCGAACTCCAGTCTGCCAATGGAATCTTTAGGATAGGGGGTTGGGTCAATTGCTTCTAAAAATCTCCTCGGTACTTTATGTGCGGGCTTCTTGTGGTCTCCTCTTTCGAATAAAGCTTGCTCAAAAGGTTCTCCGTCTAACAATCCTGGGGCTAGTCGTGGTGCTTTGATCAAGGATTCAATTTCACGATATTTCAAAACGAGATTTTTACAGGTTGGCATTTCTTTTTGGGAATTGGGTAGTATGCCTTCCTTAATCAATGAATTAATAATTCTGGATTGGGCATCTGTTATGGAATTATCCTCCCAAGCTTTGATTGCATCCTTAATGACTTGGGCATAGAGACCGGTTAAATCCCTTGAGTTTGTAACAGATAAAGAAGTAGAAAATAAAGGAGAGAGAATTTCTGAGATTTCATCTTTTGGGGCAGGTTTGTCGTGAGTGGCGTGAAAAGCCTCAGTTATACCAAACCATGAGCGTTCAGCATTTCCTGCCTCTACTGGATGGTCACCATTAGTGGTTAATTCGAGGTATCCAGTTTCCCCGGCCCAGTAGTCCGTCTTAAAACGTATCCATTTCTCTAGCTTTGGTTCGGGGGAGGATTTTGGATATACTGTTCCTTTCCTGGGATAATTCCATACGGAGTATCGAACGGATGCCCCCTTGTCTCCAATCACTCGAAGCCAAAAGTTGCCTTTTTCAAATTCAAACCGTGGAGAAGAAAGCGTTCCATTTTGTTTCGTGCTCAACAGATGAGTGTACGCACCAGCAGGCATGATATTATGGATAATTTCTTCGCCCTTAAAATTTAATGAGAATTGTCCCGCTTTTGATGAATGCCTGCTTAATCCAGTACCGCTTTTTTTCCATATTTTGTAAGTCTCTTGCTCGCCTAGATTCCAATAATTTTTATTGAAATTTTTACGACGAGCTTCAAGACGAGCTTCACTTTCTTTTACCTGCTTATTCAATCTGACCCACTCCTTGGAAAATTCCTGATCTTTAAGCGAATAAAGTTTTTTCCATGGCATTAGAAAGTCGAGAGTTTGATCAGAAGGTAGTGTTTTTTTAGTATTATTTTTCAACTCGTTTTCGATATCTATTCTCATCCAAGATCGTACAAATTCATTCTTAATTTGCAGTTTTAGAGAGCTGAGCTTAGAGTTAAATTTATTTATACTAGAGGGATCATCGATGACTTTCTGTGCAGGTCGCCCATTGGAAAGAATACCAAATAAAGCATAATAATCGTCCTGACTGATAGCATCGAACTTATGGTGGTGGCAGCGAGCACAAGATACGGTTAGACCAAGGAAAGTTTTAGTTACTGCATCAATCTGATCGTCAGTAAAGCGCACATGCTCATCCAATGCATCTGTGGGAGCGAAGCCATGTAGTACAAATCGAAGCTGTGCTGTACCAATCGCAGATTCATTAATCCCAAGGTCATCATTAATTCTTGGTTTTTCAAGCAGGTCACCCGCAATGTGTTCAAGGACAAGCTGATCAAAACTAACGTCTTGGTTAAGAGCACGAATTAAATAATTCCGATAGCGAAAAGCATTGGGGATTTTGGGGTCTCCTTCACTACCATGGGAGTCTGCGTAGCGAACCCAATCCATCCAATGCCTTGCCCACCTTTCGCCAAATTGTGGACTCCGCAGTAATTCGTCGGTCAATTTTTCGATAGCTATGTCTATGTTTTCCTTTGATAATGTGATGAAAAGATTTTGTTGATCAAGGGTAGGGGGGAGTCCAGTGAGAGCAAAAGATAATCTTCTCAAAATCGACAGATAATTCGCATTGCCATTGGGTTTAAGTCCAAAAGGGATCATCTTATCCAGAAGAAATTGGTCTACCGGGTGCTTGTTATCTGCTAAAGAAGTTTTAACTTCAAGGATGGGCTGAAAGCTCCACCATAGTTTTCTCTTTTCACGAATTCTTTCCCATGAAGTTTCCTTGGCAAATTGTTCTGCAGAAGGTGGGCTTTTTCTTGGATCAAAAGCACCATCGTAAATCCATTGTTCAAAGTCTTTAATAATCCTTTCTGATAATTTAGGGCCACCTTTTGGCATTTTTACATTTCTTACCTGATGTCGAATTACCTGTAGGAGTAAACTTTCTTTAGGCATTTTTAAAGATATGGCAGGCCCCCGTTCTCCGCCTTGGAGCAGTCCTTGTTTATAATCCAATTTTAACCCTGATTTTGCCTTACCTAAACTATTGTGGCACTCATAACAATTCTCAGCCAAGACCGGTCTTATTCTTGATTCAAAAAATTCCAATTGATTTACGGCAAACATGTTAGTGTTAACCGATATCAAACAGGCAAAAATTGGAAAAATGCGAACCATTGTATTATTGAGTTTCACAAATGGAGGAATTGTCAAATATGGATATTAGTAGATTTACAAAAGTTTATATAGCTTTGTGAAAACAAATATGGTTTGACCCCTAACTAGGCATTAAACTTAAGTAAATAGTATGAAGCAATTGTTGGTTGTAGCAAGAAATTCCTGTGGATGGCCAAATCTTACGAGGTTAAGGAATGGTCAAGTACTATGCATCTATTTCAATGCACCCAGTCACGGACTGATCGAAGGAGATTTGGTTTGTTCAATTAGTGATAAGAACGGGAGAAACTGGAAAAAGTTGTCGGTTGTGGCTAAAAAGCCTAAAGGAGGAAATCGAATCCATTTAGCCGTGGGTATGGCACACAACGGGGATATACTCTGTTTCAGTAGCGGGTTTTTCGTCAAAGATGAAAAGATTGTAGGTTTTTCTGGGCATTTGTTATCTCGTTCACGGGATCGGGGTAAGACTTGGGCGTCAGAATCTAATCCAGTGATACCGAAGGGGATAGAATCAACCATTCCTTTTGGGCGTATCATCCAGTTTGCTCCTAATCGACTTGCCTATTCATCCTATCGTTTACGAGGAAAAGATAATCGAAGTGAGACTTGGATGATCGTTTCTGAAAATGATGGTCTTACTTGGACCAAGAAATCTAGGTTTGGTGCTAGGGACTCGAATGAATCAACATTGTGCAAATTGAAAAGTGGTCAAATATTAGCTGCTTCTAGGACCCAATCAGATCATCATGTCAAGCTTTGTGAACTTTCAAAGTTTGGAGACAGATGGAGGGAAAGAGGCCAACTAACATTACCTATGCAGCATCCCGCTGACTTGACAGTTCTTTCTGACAAATGCGTACTACTTACCTATGGTATACGCAATCGAGGGATGATGGGAATTGGAGTTCGAATCAGCATTGATTCAGGGAAAACATGGGAAGCCCCATGGGTGATTCATCAATTCGGAGATCTTGCTAAGGATATTGGTTATCCTTCCACCGTACTTTTAGATAAAAAAGGATCTTTGCTAACTGCTTTTTATACCGATTTTGAACCGAGTATTAAAAAACAACCAGATAGCTATCGTGTTTTAGCCAAATACTGGTCCCTACAAGATTGGCTACAGCCAAAAATTAAATTGGCCATTTCCGATGGAAAGCATTTGAGGCTTTAATTTATGACTTTTTCCAAAATTGTTGGAAATAATCCTTGCGAATGGAGATATCACTTTTATCTTCGTAAAAAAACTGTAATTTTTTTAGCCTTTTCTTAAGTCGATTTTGAAGCTTCAAATGAATCTTTTGACCGTAAATATTTGAAATTTCATCAGGATCATTTTTAAGATCATAAAACTCCCATTGTTCTCCAAATTGATAGAAATGCATGAGTTTGTATCTCCTTGTACGTATGCCATAGTGTCTGGGAATCATGTGTACGCTGGGGTATTCATAATAGTGATAGTAAATTTCCTTTCTCCAATCTTTGGGTTGTTCCCCTTTCAACAGTGGAACAAGCGATAATCCCTGCATATCTTTTGGTTGCGGGGCTCCAGCAATTTCCAAAAATGTCTGAGCGTAATCTAAGTTTTGTACCAATTCAATTCGACGGCTTCCAGGCTTGATTACGCCCGGCCATTTAACTATGAGAGGCATTTTTAGTGACTCTTCATACATCCACCTTTTGTCGTACCATCCATGGTCTCCGATATAAAAACCTTGGTCTGAGGAGTAGATGACGATGGTATTTTGATCGAGACCAAGTTTATTCAGTTCTTGTTGAAGCCGATCTACGCTTTCATCGACACCTTTTACACATCTAAGGTAATTTTTAGCGTATCTTTGAAATTTCCAACGGACCAAGTCTTTCCCAGAAAGTTTTGCTTTGTGAAAAGCTGCATCTTTAGGTGCATAATGGGCCCTCCACGCCTTTAGTTGTTCGGGGGTCATCCTTTTCATGTTGTGCCAAGCGGACCGATCCTGTCTTTTTTGAGAGGGAGGCTGGTCAAATGCTGGAGTCAAATCCAAGAATAAGTCGTAATTTAAATCCATATGACGATCGATCTCAAGTTCTTGAAACCTTGCTGCTCGAACATTGTCTTTCCACTCATCAAAAAGTGTAGGAGGTTCCGGAATTTCAATGTCGTCGTACAAGGGCAAATGCCGCAGTGCCGGCATCCAATTACGATGGGGTGCTTTATGCTGAACCATTAACATAAATGGTTTCTCATCGGATCTTTTTTTATGCAACCATTCGACTGCAAGATCAGTTACAACATCTGTGCAGTAGCCATTTATCTGTTTCTTCCCGTCTGGGAAAATGATATCTGGGTTGTAGTACAACCCCTGACCCGGTAAAACCGCCCAATCGTCATAGCCAAGTGGCTTGCCTTTAAGATGGCTTTTTCCGTAGATAGCAGTTTGGTATCCGGCTTTTTGTAATAGCTTTGGAAAGGTTTGTTGATTCCAATCAAAGGTATTACCATTGTTCATGAACCCATTTTTGTGGCTGTGTTTTCCAGTTTGAATAACCGCACGACTCGGGCCACAAATAGAATTGGTACAAAAGCTATTTATAAAAACCATACCTTGCTCTGCTAATTTATCTATCACAGGTGTAGGGTTAACGGATTTCAACCAACCATCATAGGCGCCTATGGCGTGAGGTGCATGGTCATCAGTAAAGACAAAAAGTATATTTGGCTTCACATTATGCTTGGCATCAATGAAACCAAAAAAGGGTGTAAGGAATATAAGAAAAAAGCTAGGCTTTCTCATAACTAACATTTTATTCGTGGAGGATAAAAAGGTGAAAGGCGCCGTCCTCCCAAACGGCGCCTCTCAGGATATGCATTCCTTTAAGAGGAAGAAAGTAATACATTATGATGATGGATCAATGTTTTTTTAAGTTTTTGTCAAAAATTTTATGAAATTACAATAAATAGTTATCAAGGTGAATTAATTTGTTCCTTTTTCCGTGCATTAGGTCCCCTGTAAATTCTCCTCCATTCCTCGGGCATGGGTTCGAGAAGTTTCCCTAAACCCAATTTTTTTCTTTTTGTTATTAATTTTGTTTTTATGATTTCAACTAATTTCGGATCTATTGAATCAACATATAAATTGTTTTGCTCATTTGGGTCCTTAAGAATGTCAAATAATTCCCATTCATCGAATTGATGATAATGAATTAACTTATACCGCCCGTTCCTAATTCCATAATGTTTTGCCACCATTAATTTATCAGGAAATTGATAGTGCTCAAAATATAAAACGCGGTTTTCACTGGAGTTATTCTCCTTGTGGATAGATTGAAGGTTTATTCCACCATTGGATTGATTGCTTATGCCAGTAATCGTTGGAAATAAATCGAGAAGCTGAACATTGGACTCGCAAATTCTATTTTTCCCATAATCTTCTCCTGTAATAATCAACGGAATCCTCATGGTTGGTTCATACATCCATGCACCTCCAAACCATCCATTTTCTCCAACAAAATTTCCACTGCTTGCAGTGTATATGAAGGTCCAGAAATTTCCCTTCTCATTTGGATGTAAGAAATCATAGATCCTTCCAACATTTTCATCGATAGCCCGAACACAACGAAGATAGTTTTTCGCATACCTTTGATATTTCCATGAGATTGACCCATCCATTCCAACATTTGATCTTGCAAAAGCTTCGTTTTGTGGTCGCAAAGCAAGTTGCCAAGCAGATAGTTGCTCACCATTTAATCTACGGATTAATCCGTCCCCTTTGGTTCTTTCTGCAACTGTAGCTTCTGAACTCGCAACATCGGGGCCAAGAAACAGATCACTTTCCACATTCAAGTTAGTTTCGATTTGCATCTCTTGGTATCTGGACGGGGGTGCTTTATAATTGTGACTTGCCATAAGAGTAACGGGTTCGGGTAACAAGAGGTCATTGTATAGCTCCAAATTTCGAATAGGGGGAATCCAAGGCTGCTGTAAGCCGTTGAAGTGAACAACCATGAAGATTGGTTTTGGAATATTCCCATTTTTCTTGAGCCAAGCCAGGGCAATATCGGTAATGATATCAGTAGTATGGCCTTCAATTTTTCTGCTTTTATGGGGGTTTATCAATTTAGGGTTATAAAATTGAGAAGCATCCTCTAAAATCTCCCAATAATCGAAGCCTTCAGGTTTTTTATCTCCAATCCAATTTCCAAAAAAAACAGTATTGTAGCCCTTTTTCTTTAGAATGGATTGAATATTAGCTGGTTGAAGTTGATCCCTTTTTTTCTGCTGTTTAGGATTAACTATTGCGCCTGTAAGTATGGATTTTAAGCTAAGCTCCGAATTGGCAGTTGAACAGAAGGCATTCTTAAAAAGAACTCCATTTCCAGAAATCCTTTCAAGGTTTGGAGTAATTTCTAATTCTTTAAATATATTCTGATAACCGGAAATGGATGCAGTCGAATGTTTTTTTGAAAGACAAAGAAAAATGTTCTCCCCGCCTTGTAAGTCACCAAAGAAAACAAAAACTAAAAGAAGAGAAAAAAACTTTATTTTAAACCTCTGTTTCAAAACATACTGTTTGTATCAGATTAATAATTGGGTCGAGTTAAAAGGTTATAAATTTTTATTTATGTATTCAAATTTTTGATAAAAGGACACAACTTCTGATTTCCAAAAAAAACTAAGCATTATGATCCAGACAAAGTTGAAGATATTTAACTGCTAGGGATTTTAACTTAATAGCAATTTAAATTGATCAAATAAATAAATATTTGTATGGTATTAAGTTATGTGTGGAATCGTTGGTTATTTAGGTAATGGAATAGCACAAGAATCTCTTATCGATGGTCTGAAGAGGCTCGAGTACCGAGGATATGACTCGGCCGGAGTTGCATTTCATGAAGGAAATAAATTTTCAATGGCCCGCGAAACAGGAAGG
>CEWK01003958.1_pt1 | contig 18197 bp, 8 predicted proteins | sample 531431 | NCBI WGS metagenome assembly CEWK01 (sample SAMEA2623059, study PRJEB7988) | marine metagenome | isolation source: saline water (ENVO:00002010), including
CGACTCAGGGATCGAGGCATTCTCATTGAAGAAGGCATAGATGGTATTCCTCATTGTCTCAACATCATTTGGATCGCCGATGACGTTGGCATAGCCGTGTCCGATTAGATAACCCATGGGAAGAAGCATCCCTGCTGACTTTAGCCAACCGGTGTGACAGGAGGTCTTGCCCTGTAACAGTGAAAATGGATCGGTGTAGGGGTTATCGTCAAGATGCGCCTCAGCCATCTCACTTCCTGCAAGTACCCAGGCATGTGCACTATAGTGAGTTCTACCATCAGACTTTTGATCCGCCGCAAGGACCTGTAGATCATATTGCTGCCAGCCAACCCATGCGGATCCTCCGTCCATGAGAGCTATGTCGGCATTTCCGAACCTGAGAGCCTCAAGCATCGCACCCTCAGAATCTACATTGTAGAGAGAGACATCGTAGTTTAGTACTTCAGACAAATAGTCAGCGAAAGACTGGGGATTCTCATCTATGTTTGCGTAATCATCTCTTACTTCGTAAGCAATCACCAATGTGTCGATTGGATCTGCCTCGTCATCATCACCTGCACAGCCTGCTAGCGAAGCGCTAATCATCAATATCATCATCAAGCCTGCCATCTTCTTTTCTTCAAGCATTTTGGTCACCCTAAAAATTCCGAAAACAAATTTACTTATCAATTTTAGGTTAACCTAAACTAAAATTTAATTCCGATATAATCATGATCTTCTGCCTGTTCAGGCGAATAGTGAATACTAAGGCGAGAGCGTTGTTGCTCGTGATTATAATCATATTTTCCGCATCTGTAAAAACTCTGGAAGGCACGCATGAATTAGATATCCAGTCGGAGAGAATGGAGCAGTTCGGAGGAGGAGGGTCGCTGGAAGAGCAGTGCGGTTCGATAACATTCGAGGATATTTTCATTTACAATCAAGCAATTTTCGAGGTTCGTGTGAACGAAGACTGGCAGACTGCCGAAGTGGATGCCAGAGCATGGATAAACTGGTCCCTGGCCGATGAAATCAGATCTGATCTAGATTCTTTCCTAGAGGGGATTGTGCCCTCTGGAGGTGATGGCTGGTTGTCATCGGATGAGATTGAGGCCATGGTCTCAATTGCCGCGGACTGTCTTGAATACAGCATCACTCGAATTGGGATTAGGGACGGGCCCTCCCATAGAGGAGGAGTTGCAGTGGACTGGATGAACACTTCATGGGAGAGTGACCAAACCAACATAGGTCACTTCAACGGAGTTCCCGAGAGACACTCACAAGTTAGAGACTGTCAGGGATTCAGCCAGGAGAGTTGTTTCGAGGTTCCAGTTGTACCATCGAGCTCTAGAGATTGTGACATACAGATTGACCAGTCTTCAGGAACTGATGAGTGTAGGATCGAGTTATGGCTCAATGCGACGATGGTGATAGATGGAGTCTCGGACCCCAATGACTTCACTGTAGCATTCAACTCATCCAATATGAGTAATGCTAGACTAGACTTCACCTTCCCGGTCATGCCAGAATTAAGGATGGACATGTGGGAGGAGTGCGAGGGGAGATTCGTAGGACTAGAAGGGGACAACCTACAATCCGATGCCGCCCCGATCAGAGGAAGTTGCATAGGAGACGGGTCAGCAAGTTACTATCTTCGAACAAATGATGACGGGAGCCTAACATACACACTAGACTCGAACTTCTCAAGGGAGAATTGGCCTTTGGGCGAAGACATTTTCGCTGACTTCACCACTTCTCCGGTCCCTACTAATGAAGCCCCTGAATGGACCCTGAATGCACCTGCAAACGGGACCTGGTTCCCAGTCTTTGAAGATGGCCCCAACAAGTTGTCAACATGGGAAGAAATTGCATCTTGGTTTGATGACGAATCCGGAGTAGCGAGTCTGGAGATTTCCTGCACCTCTGGACAGACTGAGCTATCCCAGAGCATTGATGGTTCATTGTGGGTTAACGTTGATGGTATCACTCAGGTTACTTGCCAAGCCTCAGACTCCTCAGGAAAGACTTCCGGTAACAGGACATGGATGATCGGAGTACCTGTTTCGATTTCCACAACTAGCCTGCTTCTAGATGATGAGCACCCCCTGACAATTACCCGCTCCGGGTCATGGGAACCGGAAACTACCGTTCGTCTTGCTCTGTCGCAAGATGGGCAACCAAGACAGATAATAGAGTATAGTGAACAGATTACGGGAACTCATCAAGTACTAATGCCGTCGCAAGGTATTGTCCCTGGTCCAGTACAGATTTGGATTGAAGTGATAGTTGGCGATCGGTCATTCAAAAGAACTTTCGATCTTGGAATTGTTAAGGAAAGCGAACCCCCGTTACTTACACTGGGAATGGCTTCTTTCGATGGTTGGATGTGGAAGGTAGAAGGTCACTACAGCGATCCAGACGGAGAGGTGGTAACTTTCACAATCGAGATTGCAGATACCGTCCACCAAATCGAGGTCATGGGAAATACTTGGGAGACTGAATGGGTGGACCTCGCGCCCCTCGCATTGGGTGGAGAGTATGACCAGATGATTATTGACGTGGAGATTACCGGTTGTGATCAGTCTGGGAAATGCACTACTATTCAGACATCTATAGACACTTCAATGGTCGAAATCCCAGAAGTCACGGAACCATCTGAAGGTGGTCCTTCTGAAACCAGTCTTCCAGCCTTAGGCATCCCCTCACTGTTGATTGCATTATCGATGGCTATTTTCTTCAGAAGGAGATCTTAGAATGAGTTTCTCGGGAAGAGTGGATCGTGAGTCTCATGAGGGAGGCCTGCTGATTTCCTTCGAAGGAAGGCCCCCTCGTCTCGGTGCCAGAATGAGAGTTAGGGGCGGTAAGATATTGGGAAAGGTAGAGACTGTTCTGGGCCCCATTGAGTCTCCTCTGATACACGTACATCCCCTTTACGATGGAATAGACTTGAGGGCATCTGTAGGATCCCCCGTCGAGATAGCCCCCCGGGAAAATTCACGGAAGAGTCGCCCAAGGGGAAACTATGGTAGAACAAACAGGAACAATAAGAGCCATAGGGGAAAATCTGGAGGCCGAGGGAGACGTAATTCAAGGGAAAGTAAGAGGGGAGGGGATTCCGGAAGAGGGAATTATCACTACAGAAGAGGGACCAAGGGTAAACAGAGGACTTCCGGTAAATCGGGAGGGAGGTCAAACAGACCCGGCAGAAGGAAAGGACCCAATAGGGAGGGCAGGGGCAAGAGGCGTTAGCCTAGCACCCGAGCATTCTTCATCGAGGGTATTCTGCGAATCCTATGACGAACAGTGCCGAGATGATATGGCTGGATGCCATAGAAGCCAATGAGGCAGGGGATAGGGAGACTGCTCTATCTCTCGCCGAAGAAGTGGTTTCTATTGACGAGAGTCACGCAGATGCTTGGTTTGCTATCGCTCAGTGGGTGCTGCCAGTAGATTCTAGAGGGAAGCAGCGGATGCCTGACATGATACAGTCATCCAAGTCCATGGCCGCAAGCAAGAAGGCTGTCGAACTAGATCCGGATAACGAGCATGCATGGAGGATTGGGGGTGAAATCATAGTTGCTCACCTAGGAATGCTGGAACACGGACTAAAATGGTGGGAAGATAGGAAGGAAGTTGCTCCAAGTGATGTTCTTCCCTACTTCGAGCAGATTTCCATTCTCATAAGGATGGGTTGCTTCGAGCAGGCTGGCGAATTTCTGGATGTCCTGGATAGAATGGTGGAAAGGCAGCCCAGCAAGTCTCTCGAGACCAGGGCAAAGAGGCTCAGAATAATCTACGAGGAGCAGAGTTCCATGGAGGAGGAGTTGTCTTTCGAGCCTCAGAACAGCAATGATGAGTCGTGGGGGCTAATCAGCAGGATGAGGAAGAAGAAGCCACTAACTGAGACTTACTTCCTGCTGATGTTCGTCATGCCAATAGTTTTCTTGTTGGGGTCACTTGCGTCTTATTTGTTTTCAGGGATACCATATTCCACTGTGATTGTGATGCTGATTATTGTCGCCCTGTACTTCGTCGTGATTAGCCTGTCTAGGAGGCTGTTGCTCAAGCTGAACCGTCCGGAGTCGTTCCTCAACAGGGCAATAGACACGGAGAGCTCCAGCGGGAAGGTCTGCGTACCCGAAGAGATCAGGTCATCCAAGCTCTACACGTACGTCATAGGAAAGAGGACCCCTGCCTTCCAAGAGAGGCTGGGGCTAATCGAGGAGTCGGGGGAGTCCCTACCACGGAAGTGGAGGCCCTCGGTACCCGAACTCTGATCAGCCTCCGCCGCCCTTGTTCTGCTGAGAGTAGTACTGCGCATAGTATTGCGTGGCGTATTGTCTTGCCATTTGCTCATCATAGCCCTGTGCCACAAGCTGCTGAACGTAAGCCTCGACTGGGTCCATCTGCTCCACGCCGCCGAATGACTCCACGGAGTCCTGCTGATCGGACCCCCCTCGCCCTCTCATGAACATCATCGTGACTCCAAGAACAGCAATTACCAGTAGTGCCCCTATTCCAGCGAACAACAGAGTGGAAGTGTCTCCACTACCCTCCTCGTTGCCGCCCTGCTCCTCATTGGACCTGGGGACTGTGTACAGAGTGATCTGGTCATCGACGACGTAAGCCCCCTCTGTAAGTCTGATGTGTATGACACCCACGTTCCCTTCTGTTTCCAGGTACTTGTGGGATATGTTCAGTGTTAGGAAGTACTGATCACCGTCGCATAGACCTTCCTGCCAGTCGAATCTCCCCAATGCCTTCTGGGCTGTCTTGATTCCATCGCTCTTATCGAATATCGAGAGGTCATCCAATGATGCCTCTACCTTGACGTCACAATCCGCACTAGCGTCGTTGTCGACTACGGTTCCTGTGATGTTGATTATGTCAGACTCCAATCCGTTGAATGACTCTCCGTCTGCTGTTGCGATGCTATCGAACTGAACCTCCGGGGCCGCATCTCCGAACATCTCGCCAACTACCTCGAAGAAGACTCTAGTCGGTTCCTCGTTCCTCTGGTCCCTCTTATCGTACACGGTAAGTTCGACCATTATGGTGTTCTCTCCCGCAGTCAGATTCCTGAATGTGTAGGTCCACTCTACTTGGCTACCAGGCAACTCGAAAGACTGCACATTGTCGCCGTCGCCATTTACAGACCAAGTGAACTTTCCAATTCCAGTTCCGATATCGCTACTGTTCGCAGATGAGAATCTAATGCTAGTGTCTCCGGTGTCTGATAGCCTGACCCGGTACTTAGGAGAGTCGACCATAATCCAGTTGCCGTTTTCGTCCTGCTTTCCTGTCGGTGTCTGCTGATATCCTATGAACTCGACGAAATCGGTGAAAGACGAGTCCTCCACTATCTCGATATGGGCCTCTGGAGGCGTGCTGTCAGCGTTGATGTCGTTCGTGTACACAGAGATGTTTGTGATTCGTGTATTCCCGTATGAGTCGTGCAGGAACAACCAGATTCTCCACTCTGCGTCGATCTTGCACCCTAGTTCGGCATTCTCATCTGGGACGCAGAATATGGCTGTCGCAGGCTGCGAGGAGTTCGAGCTGTGCATGTGGTTATTTTCGCTTCCAAGGGGCTGTCCGTCCCAACCGGTTACTGCCCCACCGTCGGCAGACTCAATCAACCAGTCTGCATGAATCCCGGGCACGTCCGTCTCAAATCCAAACTGTAGTTCCGCAGAGCTCTTTATTGCCTTTCTTGCGTAGGCTCCGGAAAGTACGTCGATGGACTGAACAGCTCCGTCAATAGTTAGCTCGAAGCCCTCTCCGGCTATTTCGAATCCATCTGGGTATGGAGTCAGATGGAAGTCAAGGAGATTAGACAGCATGGCGAAGTTTGGATCTCCGAATGGTTGTGAGACAGCGGGATTCTCTACGTCTATTGTTGTGATGATCATCCCGCCCTGTTCAATGTTACAGGTTGACAAAAGGGCCTGGCTCGGATTCTCCGAGTCGCGGATGATCGTGTGGAAAGTGCCGCCGTCGCTTATCTTACCGCCCTCGGTTCCCCCGGGGGCTCCATCGCTACATACCTGGGGTATGTTCTCCGATTTGACCTGATTTAGGTCGAGCGCCGACAGTGCCACGTGCGTCCCACCGTTTATCCCTGACAGGGAAGATGGGTCGATTCCGGACATAAGAGGGTGATACGGATCTATCAGACTCACATTCTCTGAGAGTATCCTGTGGTCAACGGTATCGTTGTGGTGGTCCCTCATCACTACGTTCATTCCGAAGGGTAGCCTGTCTGGTGAGTTCGGATTCTGTATGTCGTCGTAGTCAGAGTAGTATGGTCCCAGATGTACCTGAAGAGTCCCTCCCTCCCTCATGAACTCGATAAGAGTCTCAGTCAGGGTAATGTCGGCGTTGTTGGGGTTTGGAGTTCCAAGGAGTTCGTAGTAGTCGCCATACTCTACGCTGTAATCCGTCTGCCAAGGCAGCAGGACCTTCGAATAGTGCTCGAGCCAGTCCTCCATTCCGTAAACGTCCCAGTCCTCCACCTCTAGCTGGGTGTATGTCTTGTTCATCGAGGATAGGTCCTGCTTAACCCTCTGAAGCCTGTTCTGGTCGGTCGGGTTGGAGAGGATCGCGACGTCGATGTTGTCGAGGAACTCGATTGAGAAGTATCTCTCGTTACCGGAGTCCTCCCCCGTTTCGATCAATGTGGATTGGAAGCTGATGTTGTACGTATGTGAGTCGAACCACAGATCGTAGGGAGAAGTCCAGTTCGCCTGAGACCTCTGGTGCGGGTCAAGAACGAAGGGCCCGTTATCGGATGTCTGCTCATATACGGTCTGCCCCGTGTCCTCGTCAACGATCTTCATTTTCACCTCGTAGATTCCCTCAATGACACCATTCAGCATTGGAACCGCGAAGTTGTGCGACTGCTGGCCCTGCGGGTTGGTCGAGTATACGCAGGAGTAGACCGCATCGGCGACGCAGTCGAGAACATCTGCCTGTAGTAGCGTGATGTCAGCGTTGGCGATCTCGAACAGAATGGTAGATACGTTGTTAGCTTGGCTAATCTCAGGCTTTTCGAACCAGTTCGTAGTGTTGTCAGTGTTGTTGAATATTGTCATTAGGTCTATCCTGTAAAGTCCGCTCTCGAAGTCATGGACCCCCATCTCAATGACCCTCTTCTGAGCAGCGTCCATTCCAGTAACTGTCTCGATGTACGTGCCATCGTCATCGAAGGTGTAATCGTCCACTCTAATGTTGTCTATGCCGAATCCGGCGTAACCTGCATTTCCGTTGACTCCATCGTCATTGGAGTAGAACCTCCATGTGAAGGTCACCTCCGCTCCTGCCAGTGATGTGCACTCGTCGGTCCACGCGATCGAGTCTTCGGCAGTCTGATTCAGGAGATGAACGTGGGTCAGGTCTATCCTAGCAGTGTTCACGAGGTTGTCCGAGTCGAACCATGTGACGAATCCGTCTTCACCGATACCGCCAGAGTGGTCGCCTGCATACTCGACCTCCTCGTAGAGGCCGTTCTGGTCGAAATCCTCGCAATAGTTGTAGACAGTCTCGGTGTAGGGGTTGAACGCATACCTGAGGCCGTTATCGTTCAGGTCGGTCCAACTACCGTAGATGGTTCCATCGAAGACCTCTCCTTCCTTGACCCAGGTCACCTCCAAGAATGAGAAGTCTCGAACTGATTGGACGTTCCCGTTTCTGTCAGAGATATGGTCCCCCTCTGCGAAGTAGTCGAAGCTGAGGAACGTGAAGTCCGCTCCGCTGTCTGTGAGCTCTATCGGCTCGAGTGTCAGAGTCTCGTTCCAACTGTCTCCGTAACCATCCGAGGGGTGTCCGAGCCAATATGCCTGGTTCTTGAACACTCCTTGATTCTGTGGCAGCATCTCATTTGACCCAGTGGAGTCGTCCAACCTGCTCCCGTTTTCATTTCCATCGTCCTCCCAGATAGGTTGGAATCCAGAGAAGTCCTCGGCGGCGATCAACTCGGGTAGAGCATTCCGAACCTTTGCCTCGACGTCGAAGTCAACGAAGGTGTTGCCCCAGTTCTGCACACCAACTGTGATGGGCATCTCCCCCGACGCGTATCGCTCTCCGTTCAGAAGATTGAGCCATGGCTCCTCGAAGAGTCCTGGATCGTAAAGGTTCCTGACCGTCAGCTGGAACCGAGTCTCGTCATTGGTGCTGTCTTGGTCTGCCTGCCCCGAACCCAAGTCGAAGTTAGAAAGAACCGTCGAGATGTAGTATGTGGTGTTGTCCACGAAGTCGGCCGTCAATTGGACCTGAAGGGACTCGCCAGCGAGAAGATCCAGATTCTCTAGCTGTTGGCTCTCGAATGTTGAGGCGCCGAAATTGACGTCCCTCGTCCTAATGGATATGTTGTCAATCGCGAAACCATCGAGTCCCGAGTAGTCCAGGGATCCTTCTGGGCCAACAGTTCCCTCCAAGCCGCTCCTGAAGCGGAATCTGATGTCTATGTTCTGTCCGGCATACGGAGTGAGATCGATCGAGTCTGCCATCTGGTCCTGGCCGCCATCTTCCCAACATCCATAGAAAATGGCGCAGGAATCTCTGATTCCACCGGATTGAGTGTAGTTGTTCCACATCGTGCTGTGGTAATCCCCAAAGTAATTGAAATTGTAATCATTGTACTCGGGGTCGGGCGCACTCGAGACTCTCTCTTCGATTTTGTACTTCCTCTCGTTGTCCCAGCCTCCATACCTCCAGACGGTCTCCCATCCACTGCCATCACTCCAAACCTCGATGCTGCAGGAGTCCTCGTACAGCCATCTCTCGATGACGTCATATGGTTCGTTCAGGAATAGTTCGAAGAAGCCAGCAGTGCATATTGCATCCATGTCCAAGAATGCTGCATCGGCACCGGACAGATCGATGCCCTCCAATATCAGAGCCTCGTCCATGTGGTTGTAGTAACCGGTTTCGTCGGTGGTATTGCCGTCATCTAACTCGTAGGTGTGAGTAACCCCGGACCAGAAGTAGTTCGTTGGGTTTGTCTCAGCCTCCCAGTATGGGTACGAAACGGGTCCATCCCAGGATTCGTTGTTTTCCTCGGGGTTGCCGTCCGCGGCGAGGCATGTGTCAGTCCCGTTTGGCATGCACTGGTAGTCACTGTTGTTGAAGTGGACAACGTCGTACTCTTCGTAGTCTTGACTTATCCAATATCGATCTTCGTTTATGTGCCACGAGGAGTTGCCTAACTCATACTCACCTGTGTACGAGTACTTGTTCAGGGTGGCTCCTCCATTGTTGATATTGGGCGAGTCGGTCTCGAAGTCGTTGAAATAGACGACAGTGTCAGTACCGCCAAGTACCTCCCTGACCTCAAGGTCGACGTCGAAGCTTCCACTCGAAATGGGCATCAGGCCTGTGTTCTTCACGGTAACGTTGACCCATCGATTACCCTCGCCAACGATGCTCTGGAATGTCGCAGGGTCAGTCACCGAGGGTTCTATCTCAACCCTGGTAATTCCGAGATCATAATTGTCTAAAACTAGTACAGATAGATAGTCACCCTGACCAGCATAGCCCTGGGTATCCAACCACATGGCGTTGTTAGAGAATCTGTATGTGTAATCCTCCTGGCCGATTACAACCTCCAGCGCGCTGTTCTCGCCTCCCTGGAGCTGCCCTGGCATGGCCATGGTTGGCCTCCTTCCTACATCGAAAGAGAGAGGTGGCAGGTATCCGTCAGTATTTGGGTCTGCAAGCAGAATCTGCACGGTATTCAGGGCTCTGAGGTTGGGCCTGAGAAGGAAGGTCTGGTTCTGAACCGTTGACTCCTGGGTATCCAAGAGGGTTAGGGATGTCGGGACAAAGAAGTCCAACTCCCCGTCCTGATTAACGTCTGCAATGGTTACGGACGCTCCGAGGAAGTCACCAAATTCGACGTAGTTCTGTTTGTTCCACCCCGAGGATGTCTTGGTGGCGTAGGACACGTTTCCTGTGATGCCATCCACTGTCGCGATGATGTCTATCTCATTGACTTCGTCGTCGGGGTTGGAGTCTGCTATGTCGAACCCGTACATTGGGTAGTCGTGCTCAGCATCGAGTTTGAACTCGTGAATTGTCCCTGAGCCGGTTGGGTCCATTGGATTGGGGTACTGTCCGGTGACGCAATCGTACTCGAGCACGGTCATATTGTCGAAGGTCCCCGCGGAGTATCCAACACCTGCATTGAATGGGGGAGTTCTCAGAAGCCAGATGTCCAGATCCTCGCATTCCCCTGGAACCGGTTCTCCGGTGAGAGGATTCTCCAGGAGGTCCTCATTCCAATTACCCAACTTGAGGTACTGATAGTAGCCGCTTGTGAGAGGAACCGAGATGGGCGTGTGCTGATTGGAGGGGAGGCTGTAATCGGGCCCTTTGTATATCTGGATGAACTGGTTGGCGAAGGTAGCGTCAGTTGACGAGAATACGACATCGGTGTATCCGTCATCATTGATGTCTCCGACATCGAAATCCGCGAGATATGGATTGATTACGGTAATTGTTTCGAACATCTCCTCCCATTCGTTGACCCTCTTGTCGCATTCTCCCTTGAGAACAGTGAGGTTCGCTGGTCTGATGAACGATTCACCGACGAACCTAACGTTCTGTTGGTAGTAGATTATGTCGTTGACATCGTCACCGTCGACATCGGCTATCTCCACTCGATTTCCGTCGGCGACGTCTCTGAAACCTGCCCTATACGAGTCATTATTGGATATCTGGACATCCTGCCTGTCTGCGAAGCCGCCGTTTCCATCGTTGTATAGGAAGCTAATGAAGTGTCCAAAACCGCTGCCGGAGCCTATGTCATTATCCCCATCGCAGTCCAGATCTCCTATCGTGATGTAGAGGGGATCTCTCTGGACTGCGTATTGAGTAGTGTGGGAAGCAGAAGCATAAGGCACTGCCGAGACGAACAGCGAGGTCAGCATGAGGAACACCAGTCCTACTGCCCTCCTGCCGCTTCCATGCTTACGGTTTCCATTCATACTTACGTTCATCATGGTAGTTCGGACTTTCCGACCACTCTTATGCATTACCGAGACGTGTTTTTTTGATGCATTAGGGAATGTCGTCGAATTACTTCATCTCCAGCCAGCTTGGATTAGGCGAATAACTTACTTCTTCGCCACCGTAGACCTTCTCTAGCCTCCCCATTAGCCATAGCCTGTCTAGGAAAATCTCCAGATCGATTCTCTCTCTGTTCATTCTCTCTCCTACAAGGAGCTCTATGGTCCCAACATCCAACGACGAGTGCCCATGCTCCCTCACGATTAATGTCAGGAGAATTTGAAGCCAGGACTCTGCCATCGGATCCCCGGACAGATTGTTATTGAGGGGTTCTGGGTCCTCAATCTCGTCCAAGAATTCCATTATCGCCTTGATGTCTGGCTTCGTCTTCTTCGAGATTCCGTGTTCTTCGGCCTTCGATGCCAAGTTAAGGTCACCGACCTTCCTTACTATGGATGGGATTCTGGACGGATCAGGTAGGGGCCCGGGAAGTCCATTTTCTGATTCGGATTCGTCTTCTGCCATTCTATTACCTCGATGCTATGCGCGAGTGAATTCAATCTTTTGCCAGATTCCTGAGGACCGTTTGCAGGATTCCTCCGTTTCTGTAGTACTCGACCTCTACTGGCGTCTCCAATCTGACAATGACAGGGAAACTTACCACTGTCCCGTCCCCCTTCTTCGCTGTTACGATTATTTCAGAGAACGGATCGAGATCACCTGATGCAGGGATGCTGTAGAGCTCGGTGCCATCGAGACCCAATGATTCTGCATCGGTCCCATCAGAGAATGCTAGTGGGAGCACTCCCATTCCCACCAGGTTAGACCTATGGATCCGCTCGTATGACTTGGCTATAACAGCCCTGACGCCAAGAAGGAAGGTGCCTTTTGCAGCCCAGTCCCTGCTGCTTCCAGAGCCATACTGAGAGCCTGCCAGTACCACTAGTTGCGTGGATTCTGATTGGTACCTCTCACTGGCTTCGTGTATGGAAACTACCTCGTTGGTTGGAAAGTGTGTTGTGATTCCGCCCTCGGTTCCGGGTGCAGTCTGGTTCCTCATCCTGATGTTGGCGAATGTCCCCCTGATCATTACCTCATGATTGCCTCGACGGCTCCCAAAGGAGTTGAAGTCTCGGGGTTCGACTCCCTTACTCATCAGGTACTTGCCCGCTGGGCCGCTGCTGGGGAAGGCCCCCGCAGGACTGATGTGATCCGTAGTAACCGAGTCGCCGACCTTCACCAGGACCCTCGCATCCTCTATCGGTTCTACGGGAGATGGTTCGGGTTGGATGCCCTGGAAGAAAGAGGGCAGTCGCACGTACGTGGAATCCTCGTCCCACGGGAAAAGTTCGCTTGCTTCACTAGGAATCGAATCCCATCTTGGCTCACTTAGAACATCTGAGTATCGCCTAATGAACATCTCCGGACCAATGGCAGCTTCTACAGTTCTGCGAATCTCATCATCACTAGGCCAGATGTCTGACAGCATTACAGGCTCTCCGGCACCATCCAGGCCAAGGGGTTCCTTGCTGAAGTCTATGTCCAATGTTCCTGCCAGGGCGTAGGCCACTACCAATGGTGGGCTAGCTAGGTAGTTCGCCTTGATCTTCTGATGTATCCTTCCTTCGAAATTGCGATTCCCGGAGAGGACGCTTCCCACAACCAAATTCCCATCGTCTATTGCTGCCTCTATCTCAGGATCCAGAGGTCCGGAGTTTCCTATGCAAGTGGTGCATCCGTAGCCAACTACGCTGAATCCCAGAGAGTCCAGGTCATCGGAAAGACCCGATGCATCGTAATACTCGGTAACGACTCTGCTGCCAGGAGCTAGGCTGGGCTTAACCCAAGGCTTGATCTGCAATCCTCTTGATCTGGCGTTCCTAGCCATCAATCCTGCTGCGATCATCACACTTGGATTGCTGGTATTGGTACAGCTAGTTATGGCTGCGATAACTACGTCTCCGTGATTCAAATCACATCCCCTTCCCTCTATCGGTGACGAGTCTGAGTTCCTACTGGGGTCAATCCCATGGCCCTGATGGCCCGTCTCAGCATTCAGGCTGGCTCTCCAGTGAGACTTCATTTCTGACAGTGAGACTCTGTCCTGAGGCCTCTTTGGTCCGGAAAGTGAGGGTTCTACAGTTCCCAGGTCCAATTCGAGATTCGATGTAAATTTGGGGGTAGCCGATGATTGTTCATAGAATAGTCCCTGAGCCGACATGAATCGCTTCACATCCTCCACGTGATCAGTGTCTCTTCCTGAGAGTATCATGTAGTCAAGAGTGGTCTGGTCGACGGGGAAGAAGCCGCATGTTGCCCCATACTCTGGTGCCATATTTGCAATAGTGGCCCTATCTGGTAGACTCAGGCTAGAGAGTCCTTGACCATGGAACTCTACGAATTTTCCGACGCAGCCATGCTCCCTGAGCATCTCAACTATTCTCAGAGTCATATCGGTCGCTGTAACTCCCGGTTGTAGTTCTCCGCTTAGTTCGAAACCTACAACCTCTGGAAGCAGCATGTAAATCGGCTGTCCTAGCATCACGGCCTCTGCCTCTATTCCACCGACACCCCAACCGAGAACCCCCAATCCGTTGATCATGGTAGTATGGGAGTCGGTTCCCACAAGGGAGTCTGGAATCCAAGTTCCATCTTCCTCCCTGGCTACACTAGCGATCCATTCTAGATTCACCTGGTGCACTATTCCCCTTCCAGGCGGGACTGCCCTGAAGTTGTCAAGGCTCAATTGCCCCCATTTCAGGAACTTGTACCTCTCTGAGTTCCTCTCATATTCTATCTCCAAGTTACGCTCTCTGGCATCCGGAAATAGTCCCGATACATCCACTTGGACGGAGTGATCGATAACTAGGTCTACAGGAACTTGGGGGTTCACCTTCGCCGGATCCCCCCCGAGATCCTTCATTGCATCTCTGAGTGCTGCAATATCCACTATTGCAGGGACTCCAGTGAAGTCCTGTAGAATGACCCTACTGGGACTGAAAGGAATCTCCTCCGGCTTCATTTCTGGTGACCAGGAGGCTATTCTACTGACATCTTCCTCATTCACGAGGAATCCATCGCATTTTCTCAGAGCGGACTCAAGAAGTATCCTGATGGAGAATGGGATCTCGTCCAATTTGCACAATCCCCTTTCCTCGAGGGAATGCAGGTCCATGAATCCGGCCATCGTGCCATCGGACTTCTCGAACTCTGACTCGGCACCGAATGGATTGTCACCCCCCATAAACTCACCAAACTAAACCGCTAGTCAGGAGTACATGAAGTTCACTAAGTGAAGGGAATCAGTTGATTACGCTAGCAGATAGGATTCTGACTGGGTCCACTGGTCGATTAGAGTTTGTTTCCACCTTGCTGATAGCGTCAACGTGATTCTGTCCGTCAGTTACGTAACCATACACTGTGTGGCAACTCTCCCTGCTGCAATCCTTTCCGGCCTCCCAATCGAGATGGCCAGCGGATCCATCAGATGGTACGATGTAGAACTGGCTTCCGTCTGTGTTCACACCTGCATGAGCAGCAGCCAATGCTCCAACAGTGTGCTTCAGACCGTTCTCGTGTTCTTGTGGTACCGTGTAGTCTGTCTTATCGGGGCATTGTGACTCGGGCATTTGCTCGCCGTTGCACCAACCATAGTAATGTGCAGCATATCCTCCGGATCCTCCCATGCTCTCGATATCCCCTCCCTGAATCATGAATTCAGATATCACTCTATGGAACTCTATTCCGACATACGCGCCGTTCTCAACATGGGTCAGGAAGCTCTCAACGTGCATAGGAGCCTCGTCCTGATAGAGCTCGATTTGTATTTCACCAGTAATTGTCTGACCGTTTTGGACGTACTGCAGTTCCATTGAAACCAGAGGATTGGTGGTATCGTCAAAGAATTCAGAGACAAGCTTGACTGAGACCAGTAATCCCGCAAGAGTGAGAATCATTACTAGCAATCCCAACGGAGTGGGATTTCCCTGGTCAAACATCTGAAACCCGAGCCCGAGGGAAATTGACTCTTCGTCCATCATTGAAGCAAGTTTGTTCATCTTTATTCGCGTTTCTTTGTTCTTTGAATTTATTGACAGTGCATTGTTGTAGTTTCGATACGCCTTCTGCCAGTGGGACTTCCGGTTCTTGCCGTCTATCATTCCTAGTTCGGTCCCTGCATCTGCGGCCAATGCTAGTGTCTTAGCCCTCTGAGTCTCGTTTTCGATACTTCCCCATGCGGCTCTTAGTGCTTCTAGAGCTCCTTCTGGGTCTTTTTTTTCCTCGATAGAGGCCGCTGCGTCGTCCCAAGCCTTCTGTAGTTCGGATGGTATAGGCACGAGCCGGCGAAACCCCTCTCATTGAAAACTTCAGCGGAAGGGCTACTGCAACAAATTGGTTGATTCTTCGATGGTAATGCATAAGACCCAGAGTCATCGCCGAGAACTTGCGAGTAGCCGTTTTGTGAGAGTACTGGGGACCAAGAGAACAATGGAAAAAATCGTCAATGATTTCGTAGTTAACGTCGCAACCGCCAACGGAACGGGGTCTCAGTCGTCCAATCTCATAATTCTGCACTCAATGTTCGAGATGGGAGTTCCCGTAAGTGGTAAGAACCTCTTCCCCAGCAACATATCTGGCTTACCGACATGGTTCATAATCAGAGCTAGTGATAGGGGATATCAGGCTCCGGGCGATGTGACGAACATTCAGATTTTGATGAACAAAGATACATGGATTAAGGATCTTGAAGGCCTTGAGCCTGGCACGATAGTGGTTTACAACGAGGATGTGAAAATGCCTGTCGAGAGGGATGATTGCGTCCTATTGGGAATGCCAATGACAAAGATGGCCAGGAAGATAAACCCTAAGCTTGGGAGGCTGATAGCAAATATGTACTACGTAGGTGCCGTGGCACACCTCCTTGGCGTAGAGGAAGATGCCATAGAAAAGGCGGTTAAAGCCCAGTTCAAGGGAAAGGAGAAGGCAGTTGAGCTCAATATTCAGGCTATATCAGAGGGAAGAGAGTACGCCAATGAGAACTGGGATTTCGATTGCCAGTTCAGCGTAGAGTCGAGGGACAAGGATCCAGACACATTCTTGATTGAGGGTAACGAGGCAATCGCACTAGGTTCGATATATGGAGGCATTAGCATGCTCTCCTGGTACCCCATTACCCCATCTTCATCTCTTGCCGAATCGGTAATCAACTGGCTTCCTGAGCTTCGAAGTGACGGTGATGGAGGGAGTACCTGCGCCGTAATTCAAGCAGAGGACGAGCTAGCAGCTGCTGGGATGGTTCTAGGTGCTGGATGGGCAGGAGGAAGGGGGATGACCTGCACTAGTGGGCCGGGAATCTCCCTGATGTCTGAGTTCATTGGATTATTCTACTTCTCTGAAGTCCCAGGCGTAATATGGGACGTCAACAGGGTTGGACCCTCCACCGGTTTACCTACTAGAACACAGCAAGGGGACCTCTCGATGCTATACGAGGCTAGTCACGGGGACACGCAGCACATCGTACTAATCCCAGGAACTGTGGACGAATGCTTCGAGTTCGGGTGGCGAATTTTCGACTATGCTGAGAGATTCCAAACTATGGTTTTCGGGTTCAACGACCTTGATTTGGGAATGAACCGCTGGAAGACATCTGGATTCACATACCCGGATTCTCCAATGGATAGGGGGAAGGTGGTCAGGAGCCAGGAAGAGATGGACTCCATACCCGAGTATGGGAGATACCGAGACGTGGATGGAGACGGCATAGCATACAGGACACTTCCTGGGAGCGGCCTCGACCCAATCCTCTACCGGGGAACGGGCCATGACGAGGATGGGATGTACTCTGAGGACCCCCAGGTATACCACGATGCCATGGCGAGACTGAAGAGGAAGATTGACGGGGCGAGAGATCACCTTCCTGCTCCTGTGATAAGGGAGGAGGAAAAGAAGGATCTTGGAGTGATATTCTATGGCTCAATGGAGAATTCCATCGTTGAGATAGATGACATGCTAGAGGAGTCGGGACTTTCTGTCAGCACATGCAGGGTGAGGGCTCTCCCACTGCATTCAGGCGTGGAGGACTTCGTGAGAAGGCACGACAAGACCATTGTTCTAGAAATCAATCGGGACGGGCAGCTATTTGGCATAATTCGAAAGGAGTTTCCCGCTGAGTTGATACCCAAGATACACAGCGTCTCCTACAGCGATGGCATGCCACCAAGGGCAAGGGTGTATTCTGATATGATTCAAGAAGTTCTGGAGGGCTTATGATGCTGAAGCTTAACGTCCTAGAACTGGAGAAATCCGAATACACCGGAGGCAAGTCCTCGCTTTGCCCTGGGTGCGGGCATGACCAGATTTCGAACAACATTATCCAAGCGGCATGGGAGAACGGAATCCCGCCCGAGAAGATCGCGAAGATGAGCGGGATAGGATGCTCTTCAAAGACTCCAGCATACTTCCTAGGGAAGAGCCATGGCTTCAACACAGTCCATGGAAGGATGCCCTCTGTAACGACTGGGGCCAACTTGGTAAACAAGGGCCTGAGCTTCCTAGCAGTCTCCGGTGACGGCGACACGGCGAGCATTGGAATCGGTCAGTTCGTACATGCCATCAGGAGGAACCTGGACATGGTTTACATCGTCGAGAACAATGGCGTCTACGGCCTTACCAAGGGACAATACAGCGCCACTGTGGAGAAGGGTTCCAAGAAGAAGAAAGGGGTTGCAAATCAACAGGCACCGATAGACCTCTGTGCAATGGCGATAAACCTCGGCTGCAGCTTCGTCGCACGTTCCTTCTCTGGAAGCAAGAAGCAGCTTACCGCACTTATCAGAGCAGCCATGAGCCACAGGGGGATGGCATTCATCGACGTTATCTCCCCCTGCGTGACCTTCGCAAACAACGACGAGTCGTACAAGTCCTACAACTACGTGAAGGCTAACGATGAAGTCCTTCATATTCTGGATTACATCTCTCACTTCTCCCCAATTGAGGAGGTAGAGGTCCCAGAAGGGGAATATCAAGAGGTGAGCCTCTTCGACGGCTCTACCCTGAGGCTTGAGACACTGGCCGCAGATCATGACTACACCGATGCAGTTTCTGCCCTAAGCGCGATTCACCAGTCTGAGAAGGCGGAAAGGCACGTAACCGGACTGCTTTACTACGACGATAACGTTCCCACCGCTACAGACACCCTAGGGCTGTCTGAA
>CEWK01000554.1_pt1 | contig 18146 bp, 24 predicted proteins | sample 531431 | NCBI WGS metagenome assembly CEWK01 (sample SAMEA2623059, study PRJEB7988) | marine metagenome | isolation source: saline water (ENVO:00002010), including
AAAGAAGCTTATTTCTCTGTAGACGGTGAGTCTATTGCCGAGGAAACCAAGCAAGAAGAAGGAACTGGAGACTTTGCTTCTAACGAAGAAAAAGTTTTAGACCCTTCAATTGCTAGGTATTCCGAAGCTTTAACTAAACTAAAACCATTAGGTTAATTTAAAGGGGAAACTGTAAAATGTTTTTATCAGAAAACTTACAAGAGAAGTGGGAGCCAATTCTAGAACACTCCGATTTACCAAAAATCGAAGACAACTACAAGAAGGCAGTCACAGCAGTAATACTTGAAAACCAAGAAAAAGCTCTAAACGAAGACAGAGCTGCTCTTGAGGAAGCTGCACCTTTAAACTCTACTGGTAGCTCAATATCTAACTGGGATCCGATTTTAATATCCCTAGTTCGAAGAGCTATGCCAAATCTCGTTGCTTACGACATTTGCGGTGTTCAACCAATGACAGGCCCTACAGGTCTTATCTTTGCTATGAAAGCAAGATACAATGACTACCCAACAGAAACAAGACTGAACAACTCAGAAGCTTTATTTAATGAAGCTCGTTCAGACTATTCAGGTAGTGCAGACCCAACAGCAGGCCCAGCAGGTTCCGACCCAATCGGTGACCCGTTTGATACATCTTCACCTTCATACTCAAGCACAACTGGTGCTGGTATGTCTACTGCATCAGCAGAGAGCTTAGGTGATGGAGCCTCAAACCATTTTGCACAGATGTCTTTCACTATTGAGAAAGCAACTGTCACAGCGAAATCAAGAGCACTCAAAGCAGAGTATACATTAGAATTAGCACAAGACCTCAAAGCAATCCACGGTCTTGATGCAGAATCAGAACTAGCAAATATTCTTTCATCAGAAATTCTTGCTGAAATCAACAGAGAAGTTGTAAGAAATGTTAATTTACAAGCTAAAACAGGTGCGTCAGCAACTGCTTCTAGTGGAACATTTAACTTAGATGTTGATGCAAACGGAAGATGGTCTGTAGAGAAATTCAAAGGTTTATTATTCCAAATTGAAAGAGAATCAAATGTAATTGCAAAAGAAACAAGAAGGGGTAAAGGAAACTTTATTCTTTGTTCTTCTGATGTTGCATCTGCACTTTCAATGGCAGGCGTGTTAGATTACACTCCAGCTCTTAACACTAACATCAATGTTGATGACACAGGTAATACATTTGCTGGTGTCTTAAACGGAAGAGTAAAGGTCTACATTGACCCTTATGCATCTGTTGACTACATGACAGTTGGTTATAGAGGAAGTAATCCTTATGACGCAGGTATGTTCTATTGCCCATATGTTCCACTACAAATGGTGAGAGCAGTTGGCGAAAACACTTTCCAACCAAAAATCGGTTTCAAAACTAGATATGGTATGGTATCTAATCCATTCGTAGGTTCAACACCTTCTGACGGTTTAGCAAGTGCTGGAACAAACTTCTACTACAGAAAAATGGCTGTTAGCAATATTCTGTAATCGAATTCAATTTCGAATTAAAAACCCTCCGATTGGAGGGTTTTTTTTATCTCAAATTTAACTTTTTGAGGGAGAGAACAATTTCTGTTAATTCGTCAATCTTCTCTTCTACTCTTTTGATTTGATATTGAACTTCAAAAATTTCATTTTCCATATTAACACTCCTTACCATATTCAAGAGTTTCACCTGTCATAGGGTCAAGACCTACAAACTCAATTAAGAATCTAGTCTTAAGGTCTTCAACGAATCTCTTTTTGTTTTTTGTAAATTCATACCACCCGTCTTTGGTGATACCTTCTTCGAAGTCAAAGAACTTTTGAAGTCCTTCTTCGTATTTGTTTTCTGCATAAGCATTTGCAAGTTTGAAATAATTCATTTTTACCTCCTTGGTTTTTTGTTTCATTTCTTTTTTCATCATGTATATTATACCCAATGTGCAAAAAATATCAAATTTTTAAAAATCTATGGCACACAAATGTCACATAAGGGGTAGCAGTAGCAAGGGTTTTATCTTAATGCCAAATAATCGGCCTTTTTTGGCTATAAATATATTATAATCGTTCATTCACTCTAAATGTAGCAGTGAACGGAAGTAGGCATGGGGCCGAAGGAACGCATTTTTGTTCAACATTTAAAAACGGAGAATGGAAATGGCAAAACAAGATAAGGCTGACCTCAAGTTAGTATATCGTGGAACTCCTCACAATGGTGTTTCAGTTAAGTCCAAACCACTGGCCAAAGGTATATACCGTGGTCAGAAGTGGTCTGCTTAATAACATATATACTATAGTCGAAAGGCAAGGGGGGTCTGGCATGTCAGATACCCCCGTCTACTATTAACACACACATGCAAAACACACAGGAGAAAAATATGTCTCAAGGAAAATCAGGGTTCGAAATCAGAGCCGACTTACTCAATCAAGCACAAGGTCTATTAGAAGGAAATATCTATAGAACCAATGAGGCGATTGGTATTCATAATGATAACTTTCCAAACGATAAGAAACCATTAGGTGACCAGTTTGTGTCTACAGAAGAAGTAATATCTACTGCAAGACAGTTGAACGAGTTTGTAAACGAGAAATAACCTAAATAGTTATATGACAACTATTAATAAATCATTATTAAGTAAGAATAATTTCAGACTTCTCATAGATAAAGTTCCAAATGTAGAATTTTTTGTGAAGTCTGTTAATATTCCAGGCCTTCAGTTTACTGAAACTGTTGCAGCTGCTGGTATTGGTTTAGATGCATTCTTTCCAGGCGATAAGATTTCGTTTGAAGCATTGAGTGTATCGTTTTTAGTTGACGAAGATTTACAAAACTTCAAGGAAATATTTGACTGGATGGATTCTATTGTTCCAGTTTCAGACCCGTCTGATTTTAAACACTATGTGTCTGCAAAATCGACAACTACAGGTGAATCAAGTGCAATTGATAATGACTTGAATCAGTATTCGGATATAACATTGGTCACAAATACTAATAAAAATATCCCTAATAAATACTTTAGATTCCATGATGCATTCCCTATATCCTTGAGTGGTATAGAATTGGAATCAGGTGCAGACGGTGAAACCGTCATTGCAACTGTGGAATTTAGATTTACATATTACGACATAGAATCCACTTCCTAAAACCACACTTTTGTGATATAATTATATTATGACTTTAGAAGATTTAAAAGCAGAATGGAAAAGTGATTGTGAAATTGACGATATCGAACTAGATAAGTCGTCTCTTGAAATCCCTAAACTACATGCAAAGTATTCAGAATATTTGACTGACGCTGTTGTTGCACAAAAAAATATACAGTTTCAGTATAATACATTACTTAAAGACAAATGGTTATGGTTCAATGGTAAAATGGACGAAAACAGAATCAAAGAACTTGGTTGGTCAGACGACCCCTTTGACGGTCTTAAGATTATGAAAAACGATATGCAAGTATTTTTCAATGCAGATACAGACTTACAAAAATTATCTGCACAATTAGAACTTGCAAATATTAGAATAAACTTTCTCAAAGAGTGTATGCAAAATATCACTTGGAGACACCAAACAATTAAGAATACAATCGACTGGCGTAAGTTCATGGCGGGTTCATAATGCTTTACAACAACTATTGCAGTATCACACCAAACTTTTTATCACAACAAGATATAGATTATATACATGGTTATTCAACTAATCTTGAAACTATAGATGCAAAGATTGGTTTTAAGAATGCAGATAGAGATTCACAGAGTGGTGACGGTAATACAGATAATAAAATAAGACAATCAACAAATAAATGGTTAGACCACAATGACCCTAATTTTGACCAAGACTTAAAAAGAAAAATCTTTGACGGTATGATGGCTGCAAATCAAATGTCAGGTTGGAATTATGATATCAATGAAATGGAACAATGGCAGTATACTTATTATAAACACCAACCCGATTTACCTACAGGTGATTTCTATACATGGCATACAGACGCAGGTGCAGAGCCATATCCAAATGGACAGATAAGAAAGTTATCTGCTTCAATTCAATTGTCAGACCCAAATGATTATGAGGGTGGACATTTTCAGTGGATAGAAACTACAAGAGCTTTTGATAATTTAAAGTTTCAATCACAAATAATTCACTCAGACGACCTAGTTCAGACTGCACCTTTTAGTGGGAAAGAACTTGGTTCTCTATTGGTGTTCCCTTCATGGTTGCACCACCAAGTGACACCCGTGACTAGAGGAGTCAGACAATCTCTAGTGATATGGAATACAGGATGGCCTCTGAAATAATTCTCAAGAAGATTGACGAAGTCTTCATGCAAGTTCAATGTGATGACGGTCTGGCAAGAGACCTCTTCGATTTCTTTTCGTTTACAGTTCCTAATGCAAAGTTTATGCCTTCGGTAAAGAATAGGTATTGGGACGGTAAGGTTCGTCTATTCTCAATCAAAACAAATAAAATTTACATAGGATTACTTCCATATGTAGACGAGTTTTGTAGAGAAAGAGGATATGATATTATAGGTATAAATGATATCATTGGTAATAAAGAGAGACAACCTAACGAAGAGTTTATAGAAGAATTAGGTTTACCTTTTGAACCTAGAGATTATCAATTAGAAGCATTCAGAACTGCTGTGCAATACGGCAGACAACTATTACTCTCACCAACTGCAAGTGGTAAGTCACTTATCATTTATTTACTTGCAAGATATTACAACAAGAAAACTGTTATAATTGTTCCTACAACTTCATTAGTAGAACAAATGACAAAGGATTTTAAAGATTATGGATATGATAAAAAGATTTGTAAAATTTATTCGGGTCAGCCTGTATTTGATTCGGACATTACGATTACGACATGGCAGTCATTTAGTAAGGCTCCTAAGAATGTCTTGGAATCTTTCGAGGTCGTCTTCGGGGACGAAGCCCACCTCTTCAAGGCAACAGTCCTCAAAGGAATCCTTGAAAAAATGAAAAAGACTGCAATTAGATTTGGGACTACTGGAACTTTAGACGGTTCAGAGTGTCATAGATTGCAACTTGAAGGTATGTTTGGCCCAGTCAAAAAGGTCATAAGCACAAAACAATTAATGGACGAAGGAACAATTGCAAATTTATCCATAGATTGTGTCATACTAAGTCACACCAAACAAAAGAAATTGTCATACCAAGAAGAAATGGATTACCTTGTTTCTAATGATGCAAGAAATATGTTTATTGTAAATCTTGTTAGAAGTCTAAAAGGTAATACTTTATGTTTATTTCAATATGTAGAAAAACATGGTGCAAAATTATTTGATATAATGTCTAATACAGACATGGGTGGTAATTTACATTATGTGTATGGTGGAACAGACACAGAGGACAGAGAAGCTGTTAGAGAGATTGTAGAGAATAATAAGGACGATACTATCCTTGCATCATATGGAACCTTCTCTACAGGTGTGAATATTAAAAGAATAGACAATATAGTATTTGCAAGTCCTTCTAAATCTAAGATACGGAACCTACAATCGATTGGTAGGGGTCTTCGTAAGGTAGAAGGTAAAAGTAAAATGAGATTGTTTGACATTGCAGACGATTTGCAATATGATAATTATACTCTTGGTCACCTCAAAGACCGTATAAATATATACAACGAGGAAAGATTCCAATATGAAATCAAACAATTCGAATTAAATGACAACACCTAAAGACTTAATACCACAAAGATACGAAGTTCTAAAATTAAGAACTGGTTCTGAAATTGTTGGAATGGTTAGAGACACAGAACAAGGTGTCGAAATAACCTTACCTATGATTTGTCAATTAGAAGTCGTTCCCGATAAAAGTGCAACTCTTGCTACTTTTTACCCATACTCACCTTTGAGTTCTGACCCAACAGTTCAAATACCTTATGATTTAATTGCACATAGAAATACTATGAATGACCAGTTTGTAAATTTCTATGACGAGGCAAGTTCAAAATGGTTTGACATGGTTGAGAATAAAAAGATACCATTGGTGACGAATCCTAAAACAGCTCATAGAGATTATATCAAAAGAGTCGTTGACGAATTAATGAATGCAACAGGTGGCCCAATCACAGAAAGAGAAGAAAGAATGTTGAGAAGGATTGAAGAAGAAGAATGGAACATAGACGATGAAGTCTTTGCAGATTTTGAATCTTCGATAGTTCCAACAGATAAGAAGAAAATTCATTAGACTTTTAAATTACCTATATACTAACGATAATTTATGGTTATAACCAATCATAAGTCTTCTTTATAAAACAAATTAAGGAAAAATCCATGACCACAGCAATTACTGAGATTGCGAAGAGCATGGTGGTGAAAATCGAAACCATTATTGAGACAAAGATTATATCAATGTTGATAGAAGCATTAGAATTTCTAACACTATTGACTCTTCCCATATTACTACCTTTTGGCATAATGATACTGTCAGGCTGGAGTATATAATGTCGAAAGAACAGAAAGATAAGATAAGAGATAACCTCGAACTCACAGCGTTGGTGGCTATCTTTTGTCTATCTATCTTAGGAGTTTCACCAGCAATATGATTAATCCTGACCCGTGGAAAAGAGAATCACTCCCTTCAGCAGTAGACGATGCAGCCGATGTGATAAGTAGATATCCACAACAACTAGAAATACAATTAAACAAAACAGTGGACGCAACTCCCGAAGAATTTGAAGAATGGCAAGAGAAAGAACTAAAATGGTGGGCAGACAGACAATTCCCTATAGTGTGGATTGCATGTTTCGTTCAACTCTCTGCATTGGGAATGATGGCTGCAGTAATGTTGTTCAACCAATCGGCGTTCGGATAATGAAATACTTAATATACGCTGCAATACTTATACCTTGGGAGGTAGGAATAGTCTTCCTATTTCGTTTCGTATGAAGTCCTATATAATATATGCAATGCTAGGAATGTCATATCTAGAGTTAGTGACGGGTGATATAGATAGAATGGGACGCAGTTCCGAAATGAAAATGGCAATCCTAAGACAACAATCCCTTTATAGCTAATACCCTCTCGGGAACAATATTATTTTATCATAGATTTTTGAATATACAAGAGGGTTTTCTAAAAAAAGCCAAAAAAATAAATACTTAAAAACCCCCTTACAAATCAGGGTTTTTTGTGTATAATATAAACATGACTACTAAAAAACAAAATGAACACTATGTGAATAACAAAGAGTTCACTCAAGCAGTCTCCGAGTTTAACCAAGCGTGTAAACTTGCAGAATCAAAGGGTAAAACCCCACCTAGAATGACAGAATACATTGGTGAATGTATCTATAAAATTGCTACTCGATTATCGACTAGACCTAATTTTATTAATTACACATACAGAGATGAAATGATATGTGATGCAATCGAAAATTGTATCCAGTATATCGGTAATTTCAATCAAGAAAAATCAAATAACGCGTTTGCATATATCACACAGATATGTTATTTTGCATTCCTTCGAAGAATTCAAAAGGAGAAGAAACAGGTTTTTATAAAACAAAAATCTATAGAGGAAGCAAACATTACTATGGACGCATACACAACTATAGACGGTGAACACGACCCAACTCTTACCAATACAAATGTAGAATGGATGCAAGAGAATATGAATCGGGTTGAATACAATCCTAGAAAATCAAAAAGAACTAAAAAGGTAAAAGAAGCAACTAATTTAGAAAAATTTACTGAATGAAAATAGCAATACTTAACGACACACACGCAGGTGTCCGTGGTGATATGGTTGCAATGGCCGAATACCAAGGACGATTCTACAAGGAAATTTTCTTTCCTTATCTAAAGGAGAATAATATCACTCACATATTACACTTGGGTGATTACTTTGATAGGAGAAAATACATAAACTTCTCTACTCTTAAACTTAATAGAGAACATTTTATTGAACCTATGTTAGAAAATGGTATGACTATGGATTTGATTATAGGTAATCATGATACTTATTTTAAAAATACCAACGAAGTAAACTCTCCCGACCTTTTATTATTTGAATCAGATAATATTAATGTTATCCAAGAACCCGAAGTAAAAAATTACGACGGCCTCGACATTGCATTAGTTCCATGGATTAATTCAGAAAACTATGCAGATTCAGTTGAGTTTCTCATGTCTGCAAATGCAGCTATCTGTATGGGTCACTTTGAGTTTGAAGGAGCTCTTATGATGCCAGGCATGACATGTCAACATGGTCTTGACCATTCATATGTTAGTAGATATGAAAAGGTTTACAGTGGTCACTTCCACCAAAAATCAGAGTTTGCAAATATCAAATATCTTGGTTCTCAAATGCAGTTTACTTGGTCAGACTTTGGAGATAACAAATACTTCCATATCTTTGATACTGATACAAGAGAAATGCTACCAGTTGCAAATCCACTAACAATATTTGAAAAGATATTCTATGACGATACTAAAGAAACTTTTGAAACTATTGTTAATAAAGATTATAGTAATGTCACTAACAAATTCACAAAGGTTATAGTAGTTAATAAAGACAATCCATATTGGTTTGATTCGTTCTTAGATAAGATTCATGGTGCAAGTCCTCTACACTTAAATGTAGTAGACGACCACAAACACATGGATTTATTAGACGATAAAGATGTAGAAAATGTAGAAGATACCCTAACCATACTCAACAAGTATGTAGAAGAGATGGATATACAGGGTAAGAAAAAGCCTCTTACAGATTTAATGACTACATTGTATAATGAAGCGTTAGACGAACATACATTTATATGATAAAATTTACAGAAGTAAGATACAAGAATTTGTTATCTTCGGGAAATAGATTTACAACAATACCACTGGATACTCACCAAACCACACTTATATTAGGTGAGAATGGAGCTGGTAAATCCACACTACTTGACGCATTGTGTTATGCACTTTATGGTCGTGGATTCAGAAATCTCAAGAAAGACCTTCTTGTTAACTCAATCAATCAAAAAGAATTATTAGTCGAACTCGATTTTACTATCGGAAAGAAAGACTATAAGATAGTCCGTGGAACCAAACCTAATAAGTTTGAATTATGGAGTAATGGTATCATGGTGAACCAAGACGCCAATGTTCGTGACTATCAAGACCACCTAGAATCAAACATACTCAAAATGAGTTATCGTTCATTCACACAGGTGGCAATCCTAGGGTCTGCAAACTTTACTCCCTTTATGCAACTAAGAGCAAAAGACAGAAGAAAGTTAGTAGAAGACCTTTTGGATATCACCATCTTTACAACCATGATGCAATTGTTGAGAAAAAAGAAATCTAATCATGCATTAGATATAAAAGAAAATCAACATGAGATTGCAATACTTGAAGAAAGAATCAATGGTTTGAATTCTCAACTTAATGCACTCCGTGAAAATAGAGAAGAAAAAATCTCTAAATTCGAATCAACGATAGAGCAAACCCAAAGTAATATTAATAACTTATTAGGAGAAGTTGATGAAAAGACGCAAAATGTGGTGGAGAAAGAATCCAGTATCTCGAATAAAGATACTACGAAAACTAGATTGCAACAAACGATTGAAGTGGAGAAATCACTCGCAACAGCTAGAAAGAAAGCAGTTGCAGATATTGAATTCTACGAAAACCATGACAACTGCCCAACATGTAAACAGGACTTAACAGGTGAACACAAAGAGAAATGTATTAAGGAGAAACAGGATAAGGTTGCAGAAATCAAGGAGGCGGTGTCAACTCTTGACAAACAAGTCAACGAACTCCATGAAGAAATCGATAGAATCAATACAGTTCAAGGAGAAATCACTGTAATTCAGAGAGAGATAGGTTTAATTCAGACAGAAGTTGTATCTAATCAAAAGTATGTTATAAAACTACAAGGTGAAATAGAAACCTTAGAAAAAGAACAAGAAGGAAATACAGATACACATGAGGATTTAACTAAAGCTGAAGATGATTTAGGTATACTTCAAGGTAAAAAGGAATTTTTGTCTGAACATGGTCACTATCTAGAGATTGCAACACTTCTATTGAGAGACCAAGGTGTAAAAGAAAAGATAATAAAACAGTATGTCCCTATCATGAATAAACTAATTAACAAGTATCTTGCACAATTAGAGTTCTATGTTGGGTTTGAATTAGACGAAAGTTTCGATGAAACAATCAAATCTAGATTTAGAGATGTATTCAAATACGAGAACTTCTCTCAAGGTGAGAAAATGAGGATTGACCTTGCATTACTATTCACATGGAGAGCAGTTGCAAGAATGAAGAACTCTGTAAACACTAATCTACTGATACTAGACGAGGTATTTGATAGTTCATTAGACGCAAGTGGAACAGATGAATTCATGAAAATGTTGAATACACTAACAGAAAATACAAATGCATTTGTTATCTCTCACAAAGGTGATATACTATATGACAAATTTGAGAATGTAATCAAGTTTGAAAAGTATAAAAACTTCTCAAGAATAGCAGAATAATATAAATAGTTCTATGAAGCAATTCAAGGACTTTATTACCGAGAAAAAGGCACAGTTCCAAGCAGCTTTCTATAAAGGATTATACTCTAGAAATAAGGGTATATTCTATAGGGGAACAGGAAAGTCAACTGGGAACAAAATGCATGACCTACAAGCATTAGGTGCTGGAACATACTATTCATGGGATAAAAAAATGGCTCAAGCATTTGCAGATATGAAGGGTGGTGAAGTTAAAGAATTTAAGTTCCCAAGAGGATTAAAACTTGCAGACGCACAGGGACAGGACATGGCAGAAATCAAAAAACTCATGGGTCTACAACCATGGGAATATAGTGGTGGTAAAATGTTTGCAAGAGTATTAAAAGTAGAATTTGAAAGAAAAGGATATGACGGTGTTATATCAGATAAGGCTGCAGAAGGAATAGTCATATTCGACAAAGCAAACAGGAAGGTTAAAGAACAATGAGACAAGTATTTAAAGATATCAGAACCATTATGGAAGCAGGCGGTGCAGCTGCAGGAAGCCTAGAGTTAATTAAGATTAGCTATGAAAAAGCAGTTGAACATGCAAAATCAAAAGGTATTGATATAGAAGAATTGATACCGTCATTCAAAAAGAATTTTGAAATGGCAAAAAAACTAGCAGGAAAAGGATTTGCAAAAAGGTCAGAAATGCCTGTGATTAATAATAATGATGTCAAGAACTTCCAAACAAGATTAGCAAAAGGTTTCATAGATATAAACAAACCTTTTGCAAGTAATGAACTTCCCGATGAACCTTTTCCTCAAGGATTAGATAGGAACACAGGTAAAACATGGATTAAAAGTGGTTTACCAAGATTTGACGGAGATGCAAAAGACGATGTTGTCACTGTAAAATCAAAAAAGGTTGCAGTGAAAAACCTAAAACCTATACAGAAACAAATATATTTTGATAAGTCATTCAAAAACATTTCAGATTATGACTTCAAAGATACTATGAAGTTTTTAAAAAGTGATAGAAACATATTCATTATATCGAGTGACAATGCAATCATAGACGGACACCATAGATTTTTAACTGCAATGTTGATAGACCCAAACATAACTGTCAATACTATTGCAATCGATTTACCTATAAAACAATTATTACCTCTAACACTATCTTATACAGACGCAATCGGCAATCAAAGGAACAAGTAATGTTTACTTTTCAAGAACTACAAGAAGCTTCACTTACTGAAGCCTCCACAGAACTAGAACAAGTTTTAGTTAAAGTATGTGGTGGAACCACACCAAGAAAAGAATACAAAAATGTTTTGAATGTTGCTCAAAAAAATGGTTTTGAAACAGCAGAAGAACTAGGTGAAGCAATTTTAAAAGACGCAGGAATCAGTCTCAAAAGTTCTAACCCAAGAATGTCAGAGAATGGCCCAACCGACCCCGACTGGGAAGGTGATAACAATACTTCTAAAACAGATATCCACTTAGGAAAGTATGATATATCATTAAAAAGTGGAAGTGCAGCTCTAATGAGTGGTGGTTCAAAAGAATCTCGTGCAACATTCAAAGCTGCATTAGAACATGCAAAAACATCTTTTCAAGGAGACATAGCAGATATTGCAAAAGAAATAGAAGATGGATTCGAAAAAATGATTCCTTCAACTCTAGGACAAATGCCAGGCGGTATTATTGCACAGAAAGCAGGGACAGTATTCCCTCATGAAAAAGGTGGTTCACTTGGTCAAGGTAAACGAAAAATGGCAAAGGTTGGAAAACAAGCTTTTAAATTGTTAGATAAAGATGTGCAAGATACAGATGTCACTTATGATAAACCTTCAACTAAAGAATTCAAAAAAAGGTCAGGTTATAGATATTATAAAGACGATAGTGGGAAGGAATATGAATATAAAGGAGACTATCATTTACTCAAAGTAAACCCAAAATCATTTGATAAAGACCAAATTCTAAAAGACGCAGACGACCTTCATACAAAAATGAAGAAACAAGTTGCAGACCTTTTCAATGGAAGTGAAGATTTTAAAAATGCATTTGTGTTTGAGGCAATGACTGGATACAAAAAATTCTCACCCTCCAATCCTAATATTGCAAAACATTTTTTAGTTGCAACCTTTCAAGGTAAAGGAAACTTAATAGGTGAGATTAAAAATTATAATGATTCATATGTTAAAAAAGTTGCAAAACAAGTCAAACCTGATGTTAGATTCAAAAGCACCTCTCAAGAAAAAACAATAGACAAGAAAAAACAAAAAACAGGATATAAAAGATTTTGGTCTGTTCTCCAACTTAATTATAATCATATACAAGAACAAACTGAAATCATGGAAAGAGAAGCAGAACAAATGCAGAAGTTCTTATCAGAAGGACTTATATCAGAAGTTGCATTTTTCTCATGGGCAAAAAAGAAAATCAAAGGAATAGTAAACTATATTAAAAGAGTGTTCAACGCAGTCAAGAATTTTATAATGGAGAAAGTGGAAAATATACTGGAGTTTTTAGATATGACACCAGTAGTATCATTTAATAATACCGTTAAGTGGTAAACCCTATATATTAACAATGTATGATTTAGTAGAAGAAGCTTCGAAGGTTTTACGCAACCCTACAACAGAGTTCGACTTTGAAAACCCACCCGAAGACCCAAAAGAAATAGAAAAGAATCTTGGACAAGCCATGGAAAGATTTGGAGGTATAGGATTATCTGCAAATCAATTAGGTTTAGATTATAGAGTTTTTGTCATGGCAACAGCAGACAGTGGAATCAAAGCATTCTTCAATCCCGAGATAACTAAATTATCAAAAGAAACAGACTTATTGAAAGAAGGTTGTTTATCTTTTCCCGACATTTACCTAATGATTAAACGGTCAAAGGTAATAGAGTTTGATTACACAGACTCAGACGGAGAGAGAAGAACCTTACAATTAGATGGAATAGGTGCAAGGTGTGTTCAACATGAACTAGACCACCTAAATGGTATCATATTCCTACAACGAGCTTCTCGTTTAAAAATAGAAAGAGCTTTACAAGCTCGACCAAAAGAGAGAAGAAAGAGAATAGATTATGAGCGCAGAATGGAAATTGCTAGACAACTCCAAAGTATACAATCACAAGCTGATTCCGATACTAACGAAGGAACAGTGCCAAGCGATGATACGGTGGCACCAATCTCACAAACATCTTCGTAGAGTTGGTGACGGCTCCGATTATTGGGGTGTCCGAAAAATACATATACAGAATGAAGCAATTCGTAGGATTTTTCAGCAAGTAGAAAATCATTGTATATCCGAAATATATAAAGCAACAAATAAAGTATTTCATACAGAAATGGCTACACTTACAGAGTGGCCAATAGGTGGTGTCCAAACACCTCACCTCGATACATATTCTAATCAAGAATATTCAATAGACCCTGAGTATGATAAAAAGATAGAGAGAGGAGAACAAGGCCCTTCAAGAGAATGGACTTGTATTCTTTATCTTAATGACGACCACGGTGGTGGTGAAACTTATTTTCCACCTTCTGATTATTACCCTTTTGGTTGGCAGTCTGCAAACATGGGTGAAGACAGAAAAACTGGAGACGGTCTTTTATTTCAAGGAATTTATCATTCACACGGAGTTTTTCCAGTAAGAAGAAACTCAAGACATACCATGGCATTATGGTTCACAGAGGACATTGAAAAATGTGCAACTCAACAATATGTGGGTGACTTGGAACATAATGAATCTTCAATCAAACAACACCTACAAACACAATTAGGTGATGTTTTATATACACAACAGACTGAAATGCACAGAGATAAAACTCTCTGGCATGAATATCTAAATCACGCCAAAAAATTCTAACTCAAGCCTTGACAATGACTATGCCTTTCTGTTAGCATAGTAGTATGAGTTGTGATTATACACAAATATTTTTAGAAAACATGTTCGAAGAGGGACTTGAACAAGGTCTAAATGAAGACCAAGCAGCTGCATATGCACTGGAAGCCCTTGAAAACATTGAGTAAATCAGGCCTTGACTATGTGTCAGGCTTTATGTTAGCATATACATATGAATGAGAGATTAACAAACCAAAAAGACAACCTTGCAAAACTAATGGCAACAGAGAATCTTACTGTTGTTCATAGGAAGGTTCCTACTGCATACTTTGATTTGAAGAATAGACTACTTTGTTGTCCTATTCTTAAAGAGGATATATCCTCTGAACTTTATGACTTGTTTATGGGTCATGAAGTTTCTCATGCATTACATACACCATATGAAGGTGTTCATTCTGCTGTCACTAAGAACAAGACTCTTAAAGGATATCTCAATGTTGTTGAAGATGTAAGGATTGAGAGATTTATCAAAGACAAATATCCAGGCTTAAGAAAATCATTCTTCAAAGCATACAACGAACTTATGGAAATGGACTTCTTTGGAGTTCATGGAAGAGACCTAAACAAAGAAGCTTCATTGATTGACAAAATCAATTTGATTACTAAGTGTGGTTCTAGAGTAAATATCACTCTTAATAAAGAAGAAAAGTTCTTCCTTGATTGGGCAATGAAATGTGATACATGGGAAGAGGTTGAAGAATGTGCAAATGCAATCTACAACTGGTCAAAAGAAAACGAAACAAGAACAGAAGTTGACGAGGACTTAGTTCCTCAAATGTTTGATGTTGGTGACGAAGACGAAGACGAAGATTACGAAGACGGAGAAGAAGAGAACGAAGGTGAGTCTTGGGAAGATTCATACGGTGACTCTGATGAAGAAGAGGAAGAAGATAATCTTCCCGAAGTAGAACAAGAATCCAGTGGAAGTGGTGACCAAGAATCAGAAGAAGGTGACGAAGAAACAGAAGAAGAAAACAAAACTACAGGAACTATTGCTGGTAAAGGAGCTCCTTCAACAGCAGAAGACTATGACGATGAAGACGGTGCAAGGGAATCAATCACTGAACACAATGCACACAACAATGAAGAGATGTTTATTTCAGAAGACAACTCAACAAGATATCAAATCAAACTAGATGATGAGTTCAAGAAAAAGAATTTCTTCAAAGACTATGTGACTTCATACAAAGAAGTTGACAAGGTCTTTACAGATTACCACAATAATCAAGAAGACAAGTATTACTCAGAAAAAATGGAAGAGTCACTTAGAAGAGCAAAACATTCTGCAAAAAAACTAGAATCAAAAAACAAATCAATTGTCATGCACATGGCAAAAGAATTTGAAATGAGACAAACTGCACAAAGAGCTGTTCATGCATTCAGTGGTAAAACTGGAAAACTAGACATGAACAGACTTGCAAAATATCAGATTGTTGATGATGTTTTCAAAAGAGTGACTTACATGCCTGACGGTAAAAACCATGGTGTCAATATTCTAGTTGACTGGAGTGGTTCTATCCACAATGAAGTTATGGATATTCTAGAACAAACATTTATTCTTACAATGTTCTGTAGAAAAGTTGATATCCCTCACAGAGTTTACTTATTCAGTGACGCTTATCACTGTGGTGAAGATGACTGGAGAGGTGACAGGTCTACATTGATTGAATTATTCTCAAATGAAATGAATGGAAGAGAATTCAAAAAAGGTTTGATATGGGCTGCTTCACTTTACAACGAATACCTTCAAGAGAAGTTTGGTTATAGTTGGGGAAGAGGTTGGGAAAAGAAAGTTCAAAAGTATGACGAGTGGTATAAAGAGATTCAAGACCCACTAGGTAAATTTGACAGTGAAGGTAATCATATTGGTGGATACATTGACTTCCCTAGAGAATGGATTCCTCACCAGTTCAGACTAGGTGGAACACCTCTTGACCAAGCACTTGTTGCCACAAGAACACTTCTAAAAGATTTTATCAGAAACTACAATGTTGAGAAATCAATATTGACAGTTATCACAGACGGATATTCACACACAGCTGATTCATTGAAAAAATCAGATGACGAGTATGCAAGTGAGAGAGAACAAAGAGGTAATGGAGATAGTTGGAATACTAAACATATCAGAGAAATTATTGACCCTTATTCAAAAAGAGTTTATCCTTTATCATCAGATGGAAGATACTACAGTTCAACTTTCAAAACTACTCAAAACCTACTAGACTGGTTGAGTAAAGAAACAGGAACTACGGTCACTGGATACTTTGTTTGTTCTAAGAAACAAGAAGCAACTAATGTTATCAGAGAGGCAGAAAAAGTTTCTTACGAAACAGATATTGACGATGCTTGGAGACAAGCAAGAAAAGGTGGGTTCATATTAGAAGCTCACGGATACAACAAATTATTCATAACCGCTGCTTCAAATCTTGGAGTGGAAGGTTCAGACGAACTAGATGACGAGTTAGTCGACGCTAAAAAAACTAGAGTGTTGGCTGCTTTTAAGAGAAACCAAAAGTCAAAGACAACATCTAGGTTTTTGACTAACGAATTTATCAAGGAGATAGCATAATGGAAGCAATTCTGAATAAAGACGACTACAGGGAATTCACTCAAAGAGTGGACATTGCAAGTTCGAAGGGAGTAGAAGTTCCTCACCTAGTCGAAACTATAGGTGACAAATACAAGATTACTTTGTTAGAAAAAGTAGACTTAGAATTATTAGATGATATAACGGAGACAAAATAATGAGAGACCCTTTAAGAGTTGACCCGTCTTACTATTCACCAGTGGTGAATGAAGTGTCAAAGTTCGCTGACGCTGTAATGGAAGTTGGGCCAAGTCCCTGTGTTTTTCACAAATGTGATAGATATGAAGCTTGTAAAAATGAGAGAGTGGAATGTTTTGCATTTAGGACTTGGGTGAATAACGGTGAACCTTATCTTACTGAAAAGAATAAGAAGGGTGATAAGATTAAATGTGTTGAGAAAATTGGAAGGAACCTTGAACCTATCAAGTAATGGCCTTGACAATGCCACCAGCTTTCTGTTAGCATATATGTATTGATGAGAAAAGGAGACTATATGAAGAAATCAATAAAAGTGAATGGTAAGGATTTTCCCCTTACCCCCGATAAGACAGAGGTTCTAGATACTCTATCTTCTGCTTATCCTAATCAGACCTCGTTCTCGAGGGCTGAAATCAAAGAGGCAACCGATGGTTATCTCCCATACTGGGTGAAGTCGTCTAGGTTCCCTTTCAAAGAGAAACAACCTGATGGTTCAGTTCTCTTTAATCTTGAAGCTGTAATCAGTGGATACAACGGTGGATATTCTCACGGTGGTGAGACTCCAGTTGCACCACAACCAGTGGCAGTTCCTTCGAAGGCAGTCCCTTCAAACATGCCAGTTGCAGCTGCAACGGAGTCTGTGAACATTCTTGATGACAATATCAAAATTGTTCCCGAGAAAATGTCAAACTATGTTCCGTTTGGTCATTTCAAAGATGTCAAAAACATTATCAAGTCTAAAATTTTCTTTCCAGTTTTTGTGACTGGTTTGAGTGGTAATGGTAAAACTCTTATGATTGAACAAACATGTGCTCAATTGAAGAGAGAACTTTACAGAGTCAATATCACTATTGAGACTGATGAAGATGACTTAATGGGTGGTCACACTCTAGTAAATGGAAACATTGTTTTCAGAGAAGGCCCAGTGGTCAAAGCAATGAGAAAAGGTGCAGTCCTTCTTCTTGACGAAGTTGACTTGGGTTCTAACAAACTAATGTGTTTACAA
>CEWK01132722.1_pt1 | contig 18129 bp, 22 predicted proteins | sample 531431 | NCBI WGS metagenome assembly CEWK01 (sample SAMEA2623059, study PRJEB7988) | marine metagenome | isolation source: saline water (ENVO:00002010), including
TTAACGATGTTTCAGAAGAGGCAAAAGAAATTGCAGAAATGGAACAAAGACAAGAAAGAAAAAATTGGAAAGAATATCGTAAAAAGATAACTGAACACGCTAAGTATTTTGGAATTTCAGTTGCAGATGCTATAATAGAAGATATAAGAAAAAGTGATGTTGCATATGCAGACGGTAGGGCAGATTTAGGATATTATCTTTATAAAAAAGAATTACCTTTTAAGAAAGATAAGATAATTGCAAAAGTTTTAGGTCAAAAGATTGAAAAAACTTTTGGTGATAGAATAATTTACATAGGAGAATAATTATGGATATTGTTATTAAATCAAATAAACAAGGGGATGTTCTTTTAAGGAGAACTCAAAAAGAACCAGTATCAAATAGATACATAATTAAAAGGGCAGATGGTGAAACCATTCAGTTGAATGTAAATCATTACAGTCCTTTTCAGGCAAAAAGAATTTTCGAAAACCAAAGTCAGTGGATATAAGAATGGGATACACAACAACGGTCTTGACAATTTTTGCGTCATTGTATATAATACTACTCGTAAAATTTATGGGTCTAATATGAAAGAAGATTGGAGAATGGATAGTGACGAAAGGAACTATCTAAAAGATTATTTTAGTGATAGGAAAAGTATTCCTTGTTTTAATTCTGAGTTAGATTATCCTGATAAGGTAAATTCTAAGTCTTGGGGTAGAGAAAAACCCTTATATTGGAGTTCCTATAAAAGAGTACTAGACCAATTAGACAAAGACCAATGGGTACTTGATGTTGGTTGTGGTATTAATCCACTCAAATTTTTTCATAAAAAAACTTACGGTATTGATATTACTGATGTTGGTTCTGACGAACAAGTTGCAATCGAAGATTTTGAAAGTCCTAAAAAGTTTGATGTTGCAATCTGTTGGGGAAGTATTAACTTCGGACACTATCAACTGATTAAGAAACAAATAGAAAAACTTGCGTCAGTAATGAACGATAAAAAGTCAGTTATCTATTGGAGATTAAACCCAGGCATGGCCGACCATGTTGATGAAAGATGTCAAAACATAAACTTCTTTCCTTGGTCAAGTGAGTTGATGTTTGAGTTTGCAAACGAACATAATTATACGATTACAGAATTATTACCAGATGAAAACAGAATATATTGTAAGTGGGAGAAAGGAACTAATCACATGTGTAATAGCGGAATTTTTGTTAAAGAAGGAGAAAAATAATGGAACTGATAGGAATATTTGTTTTAGTTTTGCCTTTTGTTATAGGTTATAAGATAGGTAAACAAGCGGGTATTAAAGAACAAAAGATTACAAATCATATTGATAGTCTACCCGAAAAACGAGAAGATAGGCCTGGCGTTAATCTTGGTAGACCACAACTTACGGGTAAAGGTCAGTTTGATAAACAAAGAACTACTTATACTGAGGGTGATAATACATGAATATATTTTATTTAGATAACCACACGCACAGATGTGCAAAACAACATTGTGATAAACATGTTGTCAAAATGATTATTGAGTATGCACAACTATTGTCTACTGCACACCGTGTCATAGACGGTATTGAATACGAAGATAAAACTGCGAATGGTCGTAGAATTAAAAGGTGGAAAATGGTAAAAAATCCTAATATGGAAAATACTCTTTACAAGGCTGCAATGGTTAACCACCCAAGTGCAATATGGGTTAGACAAAGTTCCAGACATTACAAATGGTTGTATCGTCTCTTTATGTGGTTATGTGTTGAGTATACTTATCGTTATGGTAAAATACATGCAACTGAAAGATTACTTGGAGACTTACTTGGATACACTCCAAAGGGATTAGAAGATAATGGTTTTATCGAACCACCACAATGTATGCCTGACTACTGTAAAGTAAAAGGGAATGCAATCGAAGGATATAAGAACTACTATATCAATGAGAAACAGTATTTTGCAAAGTGGACAAAACAAAGAGAACCAGAATGGTACACCGAAGCCACGGGAACATATAGTTCATATGCCAGTTAAGTTCTTAGAACTCGATAGAGTCGATGTAATCCATAAACTTGTCGAGAACATAGTAGATGTTGAGTTCATTAAAGAAAAGGACATAGAACTCAGGAAAATGCGTTGTACTTTAATGGATACCGAAATACCTGATGATAAAATGCCTAAATCAGAAATGTTATGGCATTATCAGAATACAGATAAAGTTATCAAAGTCTTTGATTTAGACCTTCAACAATGGAGAGCATTCCGTCTGGAGAATGTGACTCGATTTGACATTTCTTGTTGACTATGGTATAATGGTCACATAAACTAGAAGAGGTGTATAAATATGAATAGAGAACTGTTCGTGAAAAAGAAAAAAACATATAACCCTAATCCCAAACCATTTGAATGGGAACATGGTAGTTATAATGCGGGTGAAATAATAGATGATGCATGGGTGTATTACGATTACTTTGGAGAAGATGAAAATCCCGAGAAGAATAGATTTGAAGAAAACACTCAGAAGTTTAGTTGGTCACTTATTGATGAAAAGTACAACGAATATAGAAGTCTTATTCTAACACCAAAGTATTTAAAGATACTCATGAACAAAACGGGTCTGTCTGACCAAGAAGTGAAAGAGTATATTTGTAATGTAATCTGTAAGGAAGACAATGACAAAGTCCGAGAAAGAAACAATCAAAAAGCAAAAGAAAGAAGAGAACGCAACCGAGGATAATTTTCTTACAAGAAAAAAGTTCACGGAAATGGTTCTCGATTGCGTTAAGCAGAATAACTTATCTTACATAGATGCAATCATACATCTATGTGAAAAGAATAATATTGAGATAGAAGATATTAAGAAGTATATCTCTCCCGCAATCAAAGACCATTTAGAAGCAGAAGGAATGGATTTACATTTACTTCCAAAAGGTAATACATTATTTTAAAAATTATACTTGACATTACTTGTATAAATAAGTATAATACACAACGATTTATATTATGAATAAAGTGGACAAACAGAAGACAAATAATACGGAGTATACAAATGTCATTTGAAAACTTAAAGACCAATCGCACCGATGTCTCAAAACTAGTTTCTGCAGTGCAAGAAGCTACTGGTGCAACAACCCAAAAGAAATCTTACGAAGACGAAAGATTTTGGAAACCCACTGTAGATGAATCTGGTAATGGTTATGCTGTTATTCGATTTCTACCAGCAGCAGAAGGTCAAGAATTACCATGGGTTAGGTATTTCGACCATTTCTTTAAAGGCCCAACTGGACAATGGTATGTTGAGAAGTCTCTTACATCTATTGGTCAGAAAGACCCACTTGGAGAACTGAATTCTAGATTATGGAATTCTGGTATCGAAGAGGATAAAGAAACTGCAAGGAAACAAAAAAGAAGATTGCACCATGTCGCAAACATCATGATTGTTTCTGACCCCGCAAATCCTTCCAACAATGGTAAAGTATTCCTTTACGACTTTGGTAAAAAAATCATGGATAAAGTTATGGATGTTATGCAACCACAATTTCCTGGCGAAGAACCAGTAAATCCATTTGATTTTTGGAACGGTGCGGATTTTGAATTAAAGATTACTAATGTCGCTGGTTATCGAAACTACGACAAATCTTCGTTCAAACCCGTAAGTCCATTATATGATGCAGACGAAACTAAACTTGAAGCAACATACAACTCTATGTTTGATGTTGCGGAGTTCGTTGACCCAACCAACTATAAAACTTATGATGAACTAAAACAGAGACTATCTGTAGTTCTAGGTGAAGCAGTTGGAGAAGGTAAGACTCAGAGTATGGAAGACTTAAGTAAAACTGCAGAAGCAGTTGAACCTAATAAAGTTGAAACACCAGTTGTTGCACCGAGTTCACCAGAACCCGCAGTTGCGTCAACTGAATCTGATGATGAAACTTTGAGTTATTTTGCTAAACTTGCAAATGACGAATAATTAAAACTTAATTTAAAAACAAGAGTTTTAGACCCCATGGAAACATGGGGTTTTTTTATGCTGTTCCAATAAGTTCTGAATTTGGATTACCAGTAGTTTCGTCTTTAGTACTATAAAAAGTACTTGTACCACCACTGATACGATTTTCTTGTCTTGAAGCGTCAGTGACATTATTAATTATTACATCTTTGGATTGTTGATTGAAATCACTAATCTGTTCACTTAAAGGATTTTCAGATTCTTTTGTTGACCTTTCTAGTCTTCTGTTTTTTCCTGCTGGAGTTGTGGTCATAGCATCACCAACCTTAGATGTTAGTTCTCCACCTATTCCTTCTCCCGCTGTTAGAACTTTATTAAAGGTACTTTTAAATGCTCCTATCGGGTCACCAAAAAATAGTCCACCCAATGCAGCTCCAGCTCCAGCTGCAAGTGCAAGTGGGAATTTTATTATTCTTCCCATGATTTTTAATAGTCCAGTAAACATTCCTGCTACACCTGACATAAAACCGTCTTCAAATCCGTCAAACAGACCCATAAACATGTCAACTAAACCTGAAAATAAATCTTGAAAACTAAAAGAACTAAGTATGTCTGCAATAAAATCTAAACCTATTAAATCTAATATCCATGCAACTGCACCTTTTAAGAAGTCAAGAGGCATCATAACTAAGGTATTAATAATACCTTCTATTGCACCAGTCAGTCCACCTAATATTTGAAATCCTATCCCACGACTTTTTTCTGTTTGTTCTTCAATACCTTTAAACATTCCACTTATACCAGCAAACAATCCGATAATCATATTTAAAGGAATAAAAATAACTCGACCTATGGTTGTAAATATAGCACCAAACTGTCTAAAAAGTGGAAACGCTTTCTTAACAAAGTCACCTACTTTTGAAAACATTCCTAGAGCTTTACCACCACCTTGAAGTCCTTTTATTGTTGCAGTTATAGTTTTTCGAGCATCAGTAAAAGGTTTAATTATTCTAAGACCAAAATTTCTCATTGCTTGAAAAAACGATTGCAGTTTTGAAGAGTCCTTTAAACTTTTAAGTACACCTTGAACTCTACTTCCTACATTTTTAGTAAAATCCACAAATGTTCTAACAAACTTTCCAATGTTTGCAACAGCTTTTTGAATAAAATTTCCACTCTTTAGTAAATATCCATTAATTGATTTTGGAAAAGTAAAACCTAATTTAAATGCGTCTCTAATTTTTTTAAGAAATACTATAATTCTACCATTTTTACCACCAAGTATAAAAGTATAAAGACCTTTTATTGCTTTAGTTGCAACTATGGATGCATTTTTCAACATTAATCCAAATTCTATTGCAAGTCCATTTACTAATCCAAAAATAGCTCCCACAAAACCTATACCCATGTCTGCAGCTTTGATACCAGTTCTATCAAGGTTTATAAACATTGGTCTTTGTGAGACCGCTTTTGCTTCTTTTCTTCTTCTTTCTTCGTCTTCGAGTGCGTTTCCTTTTTGTCCTTCAACAAGAGACTTCATAGTGTCACCAAGGACTTCTAAAGTTGCTTCTTGTTTTTGAATTGCACTTTGTGTAGATGCATTTGTAGCAGAAATATCCTTTGCAATTTCTAGTATTTGTAATGTTGCAGTATCAGCCATACTTCTATTTATACTTAGACTCGTTTGCTTTTTGTTCTTCTTCTCGTTTTTTTAACCATTCGAGTAATAAAGTGATGTATATTTCCCTTTCCCACGGTATCATATTCTCTAGTTCAGTCAAACTATATTGATAATTTTGCATCAATGCAAAGTTTGTTTGATAATAATTAACTAAACTGTCATGCGAAAGGTTTAAGAAAAAAAATCAGTAATACCTTGTAAATCTCTATTGTTTTCGTGACCACAATTTTTGCATTTAAATTGTATATTTTTTCTTAATATTGGCATCTGTTGAACAAAATCAGTTATTCTTTTAAACTGTTCTCCATTCATAGACTCAATAAAAGTATTCAACTCTTCTTTTCCAACATCTGCAACATCAATTCTCTCATCTTCTGTCACAACTGCATCGATACAACTGTTTACAATATCATAAGTCATTGCAGTTTCAGTCAAACCTTCTTTCATGTCATAAAGTACTTCATAAGAAGGAAATTTAAGTTCCACTGAAACTTCTTTTGTTATTTCAACTTTTTTGACAATGTCTTCGGGCATTTCAACTTCTGCAGTACCTAAGTCTACTGCTATTTCGTTTTCAGTATCACACTCTTCACATTTTACATTTACCTTTGCAGATTCACCTACAGATTTACTTCTAATTTGAGTAAACATGTATTCGATATCAAAGGTTGCAAGTTTGGAAGGGTCTAAAGGTTCTGAAATACATGCAAGAATGGTATCAACCATTGCTTTCATTGCAGTTTTATTGTCATTAGACTCAAACGCAAGAAGAAGTATCTTCTCTTCTTTTACAAGATATGGACGAAAATTTATCTTTTGTCCAGTTGACGGGATTGTCAACTCGTGCGAAGGTGTCGCATTTATCTTTGGTAAAACATTATTCATAATATTACTCCTATTATAATGTACTTTTATTTATTCAAATTTTAAGTGAGTCTGGAAATATTTTTGAAAGTCCAGTTTTTTCAATAACTTTACCTATTAACTTATCTTTTATATTACCTTCAACAATGGTAAAGTCTTTATATGATAATTGTACGGTTATTTCAACTAAACCGTCTTGGTCATTTGTCAAAGGTATTTCATTTAATGTAGTCGGATACGCTTCATTTAATCTTACTGAATAGTTCACACCTTCTGCTAAAGTAGTTAAGTCTTGTCGACCAACTAAACCTAAATCAAAAGTACCATTCTGTAAATCTAGTGGGCCAACACTTGGTAATCTTTCTGCAAGTGCATCGGGTAAAGGATTATCAAATAACTTTTTAGGCCCTAATAATGGAGACTTCGCATTCTTTTCCAACTGTTGTATCACTACTGGTTTGGTGTAATCTTTATAATATCCTACTTCTAAACTATCTGGATTTACTGCACCAGACTGCCAGACATCAAAATATTTTCTTGCTTTAAAATCATTTAATCCAATAAAGGTCATACTCACATCTGCAAATGCAGTTCCGTTTGCAATTTTTCTATTTGTTGTACCAAGTTGGTAGTCTACAGACATTATTTGTTTTCCAGGCAAAGAAACATTTTTGCAGAGTAAATCTAGACTTCTTGCGGATACTCCACCCACTGGTGGTAAAAATACTCTAAATCTATTTGCAAGTGCAAGACCATCACCACCCGTTATTTCTGATTTTAAATCATCTATTCTAGCCATTTATTTTTTTCCTACTGTCTGAGTATATTTTTTGTTTTGATGCCTTTTCAAATATTGCGGTTGGTAAAAAGGTTGCAATCTCCCATTCGGGTGCTTTTACTTCTGCAAACTTACTCTTTACATGTGCAGTCAAATAGTGTTTAATACAAGGTTTATAGTATTCTAATTCTGATGTCCCCGCAAGTAATCTTGTAGTTATTTTAAATTTTGCATCTTCACTGTTTTTACTTGTCACGTTATCCATAAGTGCATCAAGGAATTGAGCACGAAGTATTGGTGGTAAGTAGTGTAAGTTCATTCCAAGAAAACCACCTTTTGCGGGTTTAATTATAATAGATAACGGAAACCTATCGTAATAAGGTAGTGTTTCTTTATGTTTTGGGTCATAGTAAAACATTTGCATAGAACCTATAATTCTACGACTACTTCTTGTTAATGGGTCTTCTTGCATTAAGTTTTCACGGTTAATACCACGCATGGTCTTTGCTTTATTCATAAACCACTCTCTACTCTCTTTGGTTCTCGGAGTAATTTGATTTCTAAAAGCTGCAAGTTCTAACTTCTGGAATATATTTGACATACTTCTATTTATACTTATTTTTTTCTATTTGTAAAAGGTTTTAAGGGTTTCATAGATTTTGGTAGAATACCCATAGACTCTAAAGTTTTTTCTGTCCAGATTTGAAACTCATATCCATTGTCTTTTGCAAACTCATTAGCTGCGTCCCACTTGTTCATATTCTTTACATATGTTGCAGCTTCATTAATAAATGTCTTGGTTCTTCTACTTCCTTTTCTGGGTGGTTTGGTTTGTGAGTCTGGTTTTATTTCTACTAGTATAGTCTTACCTTCTTTAAATGTTATTTTCAAATCAAGAAAATATCTATGGTATCTTTTATCTACTTCATAAAAATACGGAACAACAACTTCTTCGGAACTCCACGATTGCACCTTTGGATTTTCATCACACCAACGAAAACAATTACGCTCCCATAGTGAACGAAAGATAACATTTGCATAGTCACCTTTATACTTTTTTGTATTTTTTACTTTATATCTTCCTTTGTATGTCTTCATTTGTGTATAAATAGAACTATAAACTATTTATAGGAAACACACATGGCATTACGATATAGAGATGGAGTCACAGCTGCAGATATTGCTGAGGCAGAAGCAATTCAACGAAAATATGGACATATACCCGCAAAAAAAGATAAAGTCTCTAGTGCAGATAATAGAATAGATTTAAAGTATCCTTTAGATGATAATGATTATAAAGGTAGACTAGTCTTTGAACTAGTTGAAGAAGATACCGATAATGAAATAGTCAAAGATGCAACTAAGGATGAAGTTGTCACTGAGGCTGAAGAAAAAAAGGAAAAAGCACAAGAAGAAATTAGAAAGAAAAAAGAAGCTGCAGACGCAGCTTTAGCGGAAGCAAAAAGTAAAGTCAAACGAACAAGACAAGACTTTAGACACGGTACTAATAGAGAGGTAGCAGATTTAAAAGGAAAAGCAGAAGAAAAACAAACTATACTAGGCCCTAATACCGAGTCAGAAATCGTAGAACTTCCAACTGCTGGGCCCAAAGTGTCAATATATTTACCAATGGCACTTAATTTTAGAGACAATGTTTCATACGAAAATACCGACTTAGGAATGTTAGGTGCAGCTGCTGAGGGTGGTTTATCTCAAGGTGGTGGAACAATGGATATGTTAAAAGGTGTAGTTGAAGGAACGGGTGGGACACTTGCATCTGTCTTTGAAGGTGGTTCAGACCTTGGAGCTTTAGCTGCATTACAATTAAATGTCACTAATAAAGTTCTCGGGGAAGGAGTTAAAGCGGCTGCAAAACAAGCTGCAGGCGTGACACTAAACCCAAACACTCGTTCATTATTTAAAAGTGTTGCAATTCGTGAATTTGCATTTCAATTTAAATTTATTGCAAAATCTAAAAAAGAAGCAGACGAAGTTAGAAAAATAGTTAAGTTCTTTAGAACTGAATTGTATCCAGAAGCAATTACCGTTGATGTTGCAAATACTAAAGTTGCAATTGGTTATAAATTTCCTAAAAAGTTTATTCTTACCCCGATGTACAATAATCAACCAATTAAAGATACTAAAATACTACCTTGTTATTTAAGAGACGTAAGTGTGGTGTATAATCCAACTAATCAAGCAATGCACGGTGGGGATGACCCACATTTTACTGAAATAGACATGTCACTTGCATTTACTGAGACAAGAACATTAACTAGAGGTGAAATAGAAATGGAAGGGGGATATTAATGGCATCTGGTAATTATTTTAAAAATTTTCAGTTTACTGAATATAAATTTGGTGATAATACAGCACAGTTTGATTTATTTAATAATCTAACACAATATGTAGATTTAATTGACCAGATAAAAAATAATATAGCTTTTACAGAAGAATATCAAATATTATCTGGGGACAGACCTGATATGGTATCACACAAACTTTACGGTACTATGGATTACTACTGGACGTTTTATTTAATGAATGACCATTTGAAACTAAGTGGATGGCCACTAAATAATGATGAAATACTTACTCAAGTAAAATCAAAATATCCAAATCGTGTTTTAACAACAACAAGTGAAATTGGTGCATTGTTTCCAGTGGGTCAGGTAATTGAAGGGCAATCTTCAAGTTCAATTGGTAAGATTGTAAAAAGAAACTTAGATTTAGGACAATTATTTGTTGAATTAACAACGGGTACTAAATTTACTGGGGGAGAAACTATATCTTATGTAGATACTGGTGCAACGGGTAATCCGACTCGAACTCTTACAATAACTGGTGAAACTGAACAATTTAATGCAGTGCATCATTATGAAGATAATGGAGTGCAAGTAGACATTGACCCGTTTAGTGGGCCAGGTGCAAGTTTAACACCTATAACTTATCGTGATAGACTTGAAACTAGAAACGATGAGTTAAGAAGAATAGTTGTAATTAATCCAGATAATATAGTTTCAGTGGTATCGGAGTTTCAAAAATTCTTAACGCAAACTAATTCATAATGATATGTCAGCACAACCTAGTCAGTTTAAAATAACGAAAGCATCTTTTACCGCCGACAGAATTGGTGGGTTTGAAGAATTGTTTTTTGACATAAAAAATCAAATAGTTGAAATAAATATTTTTGAAAGTATTTATCAAATGGCATTAACTGGAAACATTTCAGTTGTAGATGATAAATCATTATACGATGAAATAAATTTTCAAGGTAATGAAAAACTTAGATTAGAAATATCGGGTGCAACTAATGATGCAGATGTACTTATGGATAAAACCTTTATAATGACTGGTATTCAAACTGAAAGTAGAGCTGGTGATAAACAGTCTGTCTATACATTTGGTTTACTTGAAGAACATGCATTTATCTCGAGTGCAGAAAAATTAAGAAACTCTTATCGAGGAACAATTAGTGACATAATTTCAAATATTGCATTATCACAATTAAATAAAAGTGTTGATACATCTTACACTGGTGAAATTAATTCAATACAATCTGCAATAAGAGTTATCATACCTAATTTAAATCCAATAAAAGCAATCAAATGGTTGATGAGTCGTGCGACTACAAATACTGGTTCACCTTTTTTTCTATATGCATCGGTGCATGATGATAATTTAAGATTTGGAAATTTAGATACGATGTATACTCAAGACCCTTGGAATGAAAGTCTACCTTATACCTACAATCCCGCAAACACAAATATTGCAGAGGGTTTAACTGAATTAGAACAAGGATTTACTATCGGGAATATATATCCAGGCGAGTCTAGTAATTTACTTAGATTAGTAAGAAATGGTAATATTGGTGCTAACCAAGAGACTACAAATTTAAATACTGGACAAATAGAAAGAAGACACTTTGATATATTAGACACTTTAACTAACTTATCTAATGCAGAAGTAATTAATATGGAAAGTCAAAATGTTTATGACGAAGAATTTGAATTAAAAGGAAAATCTCTTGCAGAATATGATGCAATGAATATACACTCAGTAGTTTCTACGGGAACATATGGAGACTTTAAATCTTATCATGATGAGTTTGATAAATCATTACTGACAAAAAAATTAGAATCAAATGTTATAAAAAATTTGTTATTAAAAAACACTATGAATGTTGCAGTTCCAGGCACCGCATTTTTTTTAGGTAAAGCAACAGTTGGTGATACGGTAAATTTAAAAGTAGTAAACTCTAATATAGAAGTTGGAAGTAGTGCAAGTGAAGATGATTTACTTGATAAGAAAAAATCTGGAAAACATTTAATTCTTGAATTAAGACATACTTTTATAGGAGAAAGACACAAGGTATTAATGCAAGTTGCAAAACTAGAAACAGAAAAAGGTAGAAAAAATAAAAAACAATTTAGAAGAAGTAAAAAAATAACATGAGTAATGATTACACACCTTTACCTTACGAATATTATGGAGATAATGTTCGTTGGTTTATTGCAACAGTCATAGATGCAAGTCCACCATTAGGTTTTGAAGGTCGTGTAAAAATAAGAATACATGGTTTACATAGTCATGAAACATACTTATTACCACAACAAGATTTACCTTGGGCGCAGTGTGTTCTTCCAACCACCGAGGGAGGTGTTTCTGGTATCGGTAAATCACCTAAGCTACAATCTAATTCTTTAGTATTTGGAATGTTTATGGACGGTAAACACTCACAAACACCAATTGTTTTAGGTTCTTTACCACACATTGAATTTCCTACAATAATACAGACTGAACAAACACAAGAAGATATTGGAGACGATAGTAAACCAGAAAATGTTTTTAGTAGGTTTACAAGTTTATTTAAACCAAAAGATATAGGTATTGATAATGATAACAATAGAAAAATAATATCTGAAAAAGTTAGAAATCAAAGATTAAAAACTGCCGTTCGATTTTTTATAAATTTAGGATACACCGAAAAACAATCAATCACTTTGACTGCGGGTTTGTTTATCACTAGTAAACTTGTGACCAACACCGAAGGTGATAAAAAAGGTATTGGTGGTTTTACGGGTAGTCGTTTTGTAGATTTGGTTAACTTTTCACCTGCTTTTAGTAAATTTGATAAACAGTTAGAGTTTGTTGCATATGAATTAAGAGGTAAAAAAGCAAATGCAAATATTTTAATTTTACAATCTGATAAAATAGAAGGTAAAGATAACCTTGCAGAGATTGTGACTAAATACTATTTAGAAAACACTCAATCTGGTGTTAAAGATGAGGTTGAAGGGAAGGCAATAGAAATATTAGAGGGTATCGGTGGCTAATTTAAGAAGACAGATTAACGCAAGATTAAAAGCTTTAAACCGTCAAGATACGGAACAAAAGTATCAAACTGAAACTAAAGTTAATACAGTAGAAGAAAGACGAGCAAAACTTGATACAATTATTGGTCGAGACGACAAAACTACTTCGGGTATTGAGTCTCTTGAAGTAGTTCAAAATTCTGCGGGTGATGTTATTCAAGGTGAAGGTGTTGCACTTATAACAGACGCAGCTGGTATTACTGGACAAATAGACCCTAAAAAGAAAACATTGCCTTATTCTACATCAAATGTTGTACTTAATTATACAAGTGCAGACTCAGGATATGACTCAGCAGGATTTACTGTAAGTGCGGAAAAAACTGGGGGTGAAGTACCACAAGCATTATCATCATTACTTGGTTCAATAACTGGTTTACCAACACCTAAATTAGAACTTCCAAAGTCTCCTTTAAATATGGTTGCGTCTGGAAGTCCATCAGGAATAAGTGATGCATTAGGTAAAGCAAAATCACTTGCAAGTGGAAAAGGAAGTGAAGTACAAGCGGGGTTGAGTTCAGTTTTAAGTGCAAGTGAATTATCTGAAATTGCTGATGTTGTTCCTAATCTTGATATTCCAAACATAGGTGGTCTTGGTGACAAACTAGGGGGTGCAATCTCAGGAGTTCCCGCATTGAAAACTATAGATGACCCATTAGATGATTTGGGTAATGTAAAAAATATTACGGGTATTGAAGCACTTTCTGCAAAATTAGATACAAAAAAACTTACTTTAACTAGTATTCCAAGTATGGATAAATTAGATAAACTTGGTGATTTAAAAAGTGGAATAGACAAACTGAAATCAGGTGCAAGTGGATTTACTGCGGATTTAACAAGTAAACTAGATGTTGGTCTTGGGGGTAATTTACAAAACATTACCGAAGGTCTTACTTCAAACACCAAGAATACAGTTATTGGTATGGCAAGTGGTAATGCATTTACATCTGGTAAATTAAAAGAAATTACCGAAAATATTACCGAAGATACACCTTTAGGTGACGCAAAAGCAATAAAGTCAATAACTGGTAATGCAAACATATCCGAAAAAATGAAAGGAGTTGTTGAAAATGTACCAGCTGGTACTAACCCAGAAAATTTTAAATCAGAAGTAGAAAGAGTTGCAAAAGAAGAGGGTATTTCAAGTGATGAAATTGATAACGCAACTGGAGTAATTGATAGAGCGGATGATGAAATTAAAAAATTAAATCCAACAATTGCGGGTCAAACAGTATTAGATGCAGAATTTTACGACCCCCCAAAACCAATCGGAGAAGAAATTTCCAAATGGTCTGGTAGAACAAGTGGAGACGATGTGTTTACCTATGTATCGTCAGTAGAAGAACTTAATTCAGAAATACAAGCGATTTCAAGACCTATCAGTGAAATTGTAATTCATGCAACGGAAACTACAACTGATAAAGATATCGGTGCTATTGAAATAAATAATATGCAAAATAAATTAGGACATGACGGTATTGGATATCATTATGTAATAAGAAGAGACGGTAGATTACAACGAGGTCGTCCAGCAGACAGAATAGGTGACCATACTTCCGTTAATAATCATAACAATTTTTCAATTGGACTTGTATTAGTTGGTGGTATTAATGTTGCAACTGGACAAGTTGAACCACTTGCGAATAGGTCTGCATCTTCGTTTACTAGAGAACAATATACGACTTTAGAGAGGTTTTTAGAGGCATTTTATAGTAAGTATCCAGGCGGAAATGTTTTTGGTCACAACGACTTGGACGTTGATGAAATAGACCCTTACTTTGATGTGCAAGACTATGTTGAAAAAGTATTTAGAAAATCAACAAATAAAATTGTTGACCCACTTTCAGAAAGTCCAGTAGACCCAACAGATACATCGGTGAACAAATGACAACAAAAAAAGATAATTTTGAATTAAGAACACAAAAATTAGGTGAAGGAGTTGAAGAGAGTCTTGGTATACCCGAAGATGGTTTTCAAGACCCCACGGGTGAGTTTCCGAAAAGAGACTATAACTTTGGTTCTGGTATAAACAAAGCCGCAAGAGGTACAAAAATTAATAAACTCTACACTGGGGGTGGAGATATTGGTGTGCCTTTAAACATAGAAGACCAAAGACCTTCGGAGTTTCCTTTTAACCAAGTAGACGAAACGGTATCGGGACATGTCGTTGAATATGATGACACCCCAGGCGGAGAAAGAATACTAATTAGACATCGAACTGGTGCGGGTGTAGAAATGCGAGCAGATGGGAGTGTGGTTGTTTCTTCTACAAATAATAAGGTTGAAGTGACTGGTGGAGACCAAACAGTTATTGTTGAAGGTGCGGGTAATTTAGTATACAAAGGTAATATGAATTTAACCGTGACTGGAGACTACAATGTTGATGTTGGTGGTAATTATAATGTAAATGTTGCGGGTAATCATATTATGGGTATTCGTGATAACCATCGTACTTTTGTTTCAAACAATTCAGAATATGTGACTAAAGGAACTAAATCTACCAAGACCATTGGAAAACACTCAGATATTATGTTATCAGATAATAATCAATTCGTCAAGGGTACGCAGAAAAACTGGGTACAAGGTGAAGTCGAAATGAATTCAGAAAAAGGTATATTAATAACTGGTAAAGAGTCGATTGCAGCTACATCAAAAGCAACAAACATAACTGGTAGTGAAAAATTATCAGTTCTTGGTACTGCGGGTGATATTGGGGGTAAATCAATTAACTTTACTGGTAAGGTATATCAAGGTAATGCAGGCCCTAAACCATACGCTAGTGATGCAGCTTTCTTTGGTTCGTTCTTTGGACAATCAACATCTGCAATGTTTTCTCGATTTGCATGGAAAGCTGAAAAGTCTAAGTTTGCAGAAACTTCGGGTGTCACTGAGTCACAAAACTATGCTCAAAACTTAACGAGTAGTGGTGGAAGTGTACCAACTGGTGGTGCGCCCGAAACTATTAATCAACAACAAGATTTATCTGGGGCGCCTTGGAGTGGTACTTTTGAAGAATGGCCAGTACCAGAAGTAGTGACTGCACTTGCAAATCAAGGTGAATTTGCAATTCGTGATGTAGTAATTGATGAAGGAGATAAATTAAAAGATATTCTTGACCTAACTAATGATTATAAAGGTATCTTTAACAAACATCCAAGTACTCAAGAAATTCGTTCTGCAATGCGTAGTCAAAGTAATCGAGATACTTTACTTGGACAACTTATGAGTGAAGAAAGAGTTGGAGACAAATCTTTTACTGCAAATCCACCCGCAATTGGTAGAACTGTTGGTAAAGAACCAACATCTAGATTTGGATATATTCCAATAGGTAATGCAATTGAAAATAGAGGAAAGAGGTTTACACCAAAATGATAATATTAGTTGACCCAGTATTTAATCCTAACTTTGCGGGACAAATAAGTTCTGCAACAAAATTAGGGCCTGGAATAACCATTGCAAAGTTTTTAGGTGCATATGGTGATAGGACTCCATTTGATTTTGTGGGTGATGAAGAAACTCGACTGTCTACTGCAAGACAATTATACTTACAAGCAGAAATGATGAGAGTAATTCAAGGTAATATAGAATTATTTAATGATGTTCGATTAATTGTTAGTGAGGGTATTTATCGTGCAGGCCCAACAGAAACTTTATCAGGAGATTGTGAAAAGAAAAACAAAGGACAATTAATTTATTACCAAGTAATCAATCAAGATGGAAATATTGATTTTGAAACAACATTTGAGATTGCAGAATACTGGAAAGATTATACAACTTACGAAAAACTTATATTAGATTATGATACCTATAATCCAGATGGGTCATTAACTGCACAAATTGGTGTAGAAATGCCTGTCGTTGGAGAAACCTTTGATGCAAACTTTAGTAAGAAAGTAGAAACAGTATATAACAATGTTTTACAAAGTGCAAAAGAATTAGTAGAGATTAAAGAGAAGTAGTATAAATAGAAGTATGGCAAGATACGCATATTCAAGAGAAGACCAAGGGGATTTAAATACTTCCACGATAAAGTCTGCACGAAATAAAGAACATATTGATATTGATTTGAACTTTACACCAAAAGCGACTTCGGGAGACATATTTAAAAAAACACAACTTAGTGCAGTAAAACAATCAATTAAAAATTTATTAATGACAAATAGATTAGAAAAACCTTTTGTTGCTAATTTTGGTGCAAATATTACTGGTATGTTGTTTGAACTTGCGGACGGAGAAAGTGATTACTTTCTTAAAAAAGATATAGTATCTACTATACAAATATTTGAACCAAGAGTTCAAGTATTAAATTTAGATGTAAAAGTTGACCCAGATTACAATAGATTGGGTGTAAAATTAGAATTTAAAATAAGAAATACTAACGAAGTTGCGGAGTTTTCTACAACTTTAAGGAGACTAAGATAAAATGGCAACTACTATTCAATCCACTGCATTAGATTTTACTGCGATTAAAAATAATTTAAAAACCAGTTTAACACAATCAACTGAGTTTTCTGATTATAATTTTGAAGCATCTGGATTATCAAATATACTTGACGTTCTTGCAACAAATACACATTTCAATGGTTTGATTGCTAACTTTGCATTGAATGAGTCTTATCTTGGAACTGCACAATTGCGTAGTTCACTAGTATCTCTTGCGGAAGGTATTGGATATGTTCCTGATTCAGTTAACGCCTCACAAGGAATTGTTAATTTAACAACAAGTCTTGCGGGTGTATCTGATAGACCAAATAAAATAACCATACCAAGTGGATTTACTTTTAATACTACAGTTGACGGAGTTTCATATACTTTTCAAACTCAAGAAAATATCAGTGCAACAGATGACGGAAACGGGAGTTATGCATTTCAAACTGCAGACGGTAGTGCAAATATTAAAATTTTTGAAGGAACGCAAACAACTAAAACTTTTATAATTACTGGTGAAACAGAAAACTTTGCATATATTATCCCAGATGAAAATATTGACATTGATACTGCAGTAGTGACTAGCTTTGAAACTGTTGCGTCTTCTTCTGGTACAACTTATACTGATTTAAGAAAAGCAACAAATATTACAGAAAGTTCTAAGATTTATATACTAAAAGAAACACCAAAAGGAGACTTTGAAATTACTTTTGGTAATGGTACAGTCCTTGGAGTATCTCCAGTTGCGGGTAATAAAGTGACTGTAGAATATTTATCATGTAAAGGACAAGAAGCAAATGGAGCAAAAACTTTTACTCCAGAAAATCAAATAACTGTTGGGGGTGTTAATTACACAATAACTTCTACTACAGTATCAAACTCTTTTGGTGGTTCTCCAAAAGAAACTATGGCGTCAATCAGAACAACTGCACCATTTCAATACGCAACACAAAATAGAATGGTCACTGCGGAAGATTATGCAACTCTAGTGCAAAGAAACTTTGGTTCGTTATTAAATGATATTTCTTCATTTGGTGGTGAAGATGCACTTGAACCTGAATTTGGTGTAATC
>CEWK01125016.1_pt1 | contig 17921 bp, 14 predicted proteins | sample 531431 | NCBI WGS metagenome assembly CEWK01 (sample SAMEA2623059, study PRJEB7988) | marine metagenome | isolation source: saline water (ENVO:00002010), including
AGAGTATCTAAGATCTAAGTATTCTTAATCTCATTCTAGGGCCCTTATTATCTACAATACATTCATTTCTAGGGGATTAACCAGATGGACGAAGTTGCCACAGTGTGTCTGCTAACTAATGGGTGAGACAGATGGAAAAACCGATTCTAGAAGTTTTCAACCTTTTAGTAGCTCGCTCAGGTAAACTAGTCCTCAAGGACATATCTTTGACGATAAATGAGGGAGAGTTTGTCGGTATAGTAGGCCCTAACGGTAGTGGAAAGTCAACTCTAATGCTTGCGATTCTTGGTATTCTAAAGCCGAGTAGGGGTTCAATAGAGATTTACGGAAATCCTCCATTGTCTAGAAAACTCCATAGAAGGATTGGTTGGGTTTCACAAGCTGCGGCGAACCTACCTAAGGGCATAAGACTGACCGTTCGTGAACTGGTCAGTCTTGGAACTGTTAACTCAGGTAATATGTTTGATTTGAGGGACAATGGTCGCAGTGTAAGAGTGGATAATGCGATCATTAAGACCGGCCTTGAGGATGTTGAAGATATCGATATATCTCGTCTTTCAGGGGGGCAGAGACAGCGCGCCGTAATTGCGAGAGCCCTCGCTACAGAGGCTGACTTTATCCTATTGGATGAGCCTTTGGTAGGGATAGACCGAGAGTCTCGTAATTCTCTGCTGAGGTTGCTTGATCAGCTTTGCCACGAAGAAGGTAAAACTATTTTGATGGTATCACATGATCTCACTGCGATTCGAAAAACAGCGCATAGGATGATTTTTCTAGAGGAAAGCATTAGATTCGACGGACCAACCAGTAGCTTTCCTGATTTGGAGAAACTAGCTGATCTACGAGGAATACATGATCCTCATGAGGACCATCAAATGCATGTGGAAAATTAGTAGTGTGAGAATATGGGAATTGGCGTATTTATCCTTGAATTGGTCACTCCCATAATGGAGTCAATGGCGCCTCACATGCCAGGAGAAACATTTCCTAAGTTTTTCACTCTTGAGATGTTCCAACGCTCGTTACTCGCAGCAGTAATGGTCGCTATTGTAGGCGGGTTTCTTGGCTCATTTCTACTCATCCGAAATCTTGCTTTAATCGGCGACGGGTTAGCTCACGTTTCATTTGGTGGAGTGGCAGTTGGCATAGTCATTGGTGCCGCTTCTCCATTGTGGTATGCCTTGGTATTCAGCACAATTGCATCCATACTAATATACGAACTCCAGTCGAGAGAGATACTCACAGGAGACGCCTCGATTGCCATATTTCTCACTGGGATGCTCGCATTTGGTCTGGTATTACTGAGATATTCTGGAGTTGGAATTACAGTACAAGTAGAGAGTTATCTATGGGGTAGCCTACTTCTCACCTCATCCGATGATTTGGATTTAATAGCATTAATTTCGATAGCATCATTGTTACAAATCACATTCATTCGATCCGCATTATTGGCAACCACGGTCGATCCTTTAGCATCCTTGGTCCAAGGCTTACCAGTTCGTGCAATCGGTCTTCTTTTCAGTTGTATCACCGCGGCAGTTGTAGTTAGTATGGTTCAGGTGGTGGGGACCTTATTGGTCACGGCTTTACTAGTCACCCCAGCAGCCACAGCACAGTTAGTCGGTCGAAGCTTCCGCTCATGTTTGGCCTGGACACAGTTCTTCGGACTTAGCTCGGTTTTCTTGGGACTGTACTTCTCAGCAGAGCTGGACACAGGAAGTGGCGCTATGATTGCCTTGGTCGCCGCCATTATATTTTCGATAGTAGCCCTCCCAAAATTTTTCGTGTTGTTCAATCCATCGAATCTAGATAGACTCTCGACCCAAATACCTCTTGATATGCCTGAATCAAGTGTTATCGAAGTCGAAAGTGAAGTAAAGTAGGCTGGTACTAGATGAGATTATCTATGATATCATCCAGATCTTGTCTCTTCCCGCAGTAGTAGCATCTTACCTCAATCGGATCTCGGCTGTACAGTACCAGTTTGTGTGGAAGAGGCTCTCTGGGGTTCTGGGTGATGCAGTTCGAAAATGTGCATCTTGCGACGTTTACAAGCTCCTCGGCCAGCTCAACGACCCTTTTCTCTGCTACACCATAGTTTCTGATGATAGCCACACTTGCATTGGGCGAAATCAATGCAAGCCTATCCAGCTCTTCTTGATTCAGCTCCAAGTCCTCGATTTTGAGTAGATCTTTTCTTCCCATTTTGTCACTGGGGACATTCATCACTAGCGAGACTGGATTCGATCTGTTCGTATCGATTCTGAGCATCTTGATGACTTGTAGCGCGTGACCTGCTGGGATATGGTCAATCACCGTACCATTGCAAATTGCAGTAACCCTCCTCATCGCACTCATTTCTTCACCTCCTTAGGTATCTCTACGCCAAGACTCCTGCAAAGAAGTGCCATTCTAGTAGGCACGCCATTGAATGCTTGTTGGAAATATCTAGCATTTACTGTGGAGTCTAAACTGGGATGTAACTCACTGACCCTGGGGAGAGGGTGCATGACAATCATGCCATCCTTAGCATCGTCCATGTCCTTGGCGCCCAACATATATATCCCTGCAACCTTAGCATACTCGTCCTCATCTGGAAAACGCTCTTTCTGGATTCTCGTCATATAGATGACATCGGCATCAGGAATAGCCGAGGCCAAATTAGTAGACTCTGAGATTGAAGCACCAGAAGCGCGAAGGTCTTTCACAATCTCATCAGGCATCATGAGTATTTCAGGAGAGACAAGAGTCAGCTCAGCTCCGAAACGAATCAGGGCATGAGATAGGCTGTGCACTGTTCTGCCGTATCGCAGGTCACCGACTAGAACAACATTCAGGCCCTCGATGGTACCATGAGCCTCCATTATTGTGAAGAGGTCGAGCATGGTCTGAGTAGGATGATTTCCAGCGCCATCCCCTGCATTTAGAATTGGGATGTCTATTGCATCAGCACTATACTGAGCCGCTCCTTGCCTCGGATGCCTGATTACGGCTATGTCCGCATAACCCTCGACCATCTGCATGGTGTCGAAAAGAGTCTCTCCCTTGGCGACAGAGGTTCCGATGGAGCTGAAGTTAAGAACAGACCCACCAAGCCTCTTCATAGCCGTCTCAAAGGACATTCTTGTCCTGGTTGAGTTTTCATAGAACATGTTTGCAAGGACCTTCCCTTCCAAAAGAGGGAGGTGAACTTCACCCTTTGCTACAGGCACAAGTCTAACCGAATCTTCCAGAATAGACATTATCTCTTCGTTACTAAGGTCATCCATGGTCACTACGTCGGACATCGCTCTCCCTTCGCTCCGGTGGTGGCAAGGTCATATGTGTTGTCATTAGCTAGTAGCAGATTATCGTCAGTAAACCGTCGTCTTGATGTGTAGTGTACGACCCCACGGGGCTGATGATAATCAGCCGAACACCCCTCAGAGCCTCCTTCTGTGGAGGGGGTACGGATATCGACTCGTTCTCCAAAACGGAAGAGAGGGGGGGAAAGGTTGTATCTCTGGCTATTGACAAATACATCCACGTTCTGGTGAACAAGAGATTCGATGAGAGAGTCAGAGTATCATACTCCTCTCTGGAGTTAGTGGACGACTTTGAGGATCTCAAACACGAGCTCGTTAGGGAGGCTATGAGGTTAACAGGAGTTACTTCCGGAGTAGAGATTACCACTATCGCAGATATACCATCAAGAGGCACAGGACTGGGCTCTTCATCAACGGTGACAGTCGGACTACTGAATGCCCTGCACAAATTTGCAGGTCGTGACGCATCTCCCGCTCAATTAGCTGAAGAAGCGTGCTCGATAGAGATAGATATCCTTGGACAGCCTATCGGTAGACAGGATCAGTATGCAGCAGCTTTCGGAGGGCTCAATGCATTCTCCTTTGACTCTAAAGGAGTAAGAGTGGAACCAATAATAGTATCTTGCGAATCGCAAATAAGAGATGAGTTCACACTGGTATTTACTGGTTTATCCAGAAGTGCCTCTGAGGTACTAAGTGAGGTCCCTAGGGATCTGAACAACAAGTTAACGAGACTTAGAAGGATCAGAAATCAGGCTGATATCGCAGAACAATTTCTCAATGAAGGAGAACTTTCCAAACTAGGAATTTTGATTGGCGAGGCTTGGCACGAGAAGAGAGGAATTTCTGCCGGGGTATCTGGTAATGAGATAGACTCCCTCCATGATGAGATAATGTCGTTGGGGGCATCCGGAGCCAAGCTACTTGGTGCGGGAGGAGGAGGATTCTTCCTAGTTCATGGGGAGAAAGATTTCAGAGAGAGGCTCCATCAATTACACGCAAAAAATAGACTTATTCCTTTGGGGATAGATGATATCGGATCAACAATTATCTTCGAAGGATGATGAGAATGTCTGTGGATAAATCAGTAGCTGTCCTCTTGACAATAATAGTCATTCTGACTCCGCTGAGTTTTGCCGAGTCTGACGATGACGTCACCAACCTCGAACATATTCGCATAAACGGCGAGGCTAACCTCTCTTTCACAGGGGACCTACTTCCCGACTCTCAGATCAATGCTACTTGGAGTTTGGAAATTGGAATTCCAGAGGAATATGGCACCGATTTACTACCTAACCAGTCAACAGGAATCAGATCTCAGATCGATAATCACCTAGGTAACTCAGATGGGAATATCACGGATTCTGAGATTTCTGACTTCATAGAGCTGTTAACCAATGCTAGATCATGGACTAACTCGGAGGTAGCCGGATGTTGTGTGTTCGACTATACTGAACTGACTCTCTTATCGCCAGTAACCTTGGTTGTTTCCCCTCCTTCAGTAGGTCCAGTCATTGGCACAAGCTCTGGAACCTGGGGTTGGTCGGAGTCCGCTGAGTTGGTGGCTAATACTGACCTTAGGACCACAAGACTACTCGATCTCCCCAGAACAGGATCTCTGATTGAAGAAGTTCCGCTTGTCATCTCAATCCAAGAACCATGGGAATTCAGATTCAGTGCAATGCAGGATATAATCTCCGGCGAACCAGGCTCTTTCACTGTTCTGAGAGCAGAATCGCCCGTCTACTCAACGATTCGAATAGCAATTGGCGAAAATTATCCTCCTTCAATGACAGTCAGCAGATCAGGGGGGACGTCTATTTCCACTCCTCTCAATGGTACAATATATTTCATCTCAGAGTGTGAAGATAGTATGTTAGAGACTCCCACCTTCAACTGGAGACTCTCCAACAACGGAACAATTCTGAATAGCTCGTTTGGAGAATATGATTCCAATGGGCACGCCGTCATCTCGGTTGATCCTGTACAGAATGGATACTTGTCTGGGGATATTCTCAGTGTAGATTTAACCTGCATCGACTCATTCGGGGCTTCCTCATCATGGTATGAGGATATAATAATCGATGGACAAAATCCTAGCTATGATATCAGATTTACAGAAATAACATCCGAAGGAATTGAAGTCCAGCGTAACGAATCCGAACACAGCATTATCATTAGATCAGACAGTGAGCTCTTTGTTGACGTGATTACTTCAGATAACTCAAACCTACCCGTTTCAGTACAGGTAGTGTCAAATAAATCACAGGGGTGGAGACATTTCTCCAATGATGAGCTGCATTTCTCAGCTATCTTCAATCAAGGAGAACAGGTCAATGGCATGCATCTATCTGTTGATGAAAGGCATCAGGAGAGACCTAGTAGTCACTGGGAGCTACTATTGAATGTTACAGACGAAGCAGGTAATACAGTAAAAAGAACGTGGAATATCATAGTTGAGGACTCTGCGGGACCAGTAATCATTCCACACATCACTGCGAACTCAACCCGTGTGAGTCCTTCAGAACCTGCTCGAGAGGGAGATAACATCCTTCTTACTCTCACCGAATCCTTTGATGATCTGGATAGTATCTTGAATACACTATGGACGGTTACCATAAATGGAGATCAGAAATATACAAACGTCTCATGGACAGAGGCAGAAAAGATAGAGTTGTCAAATCTAGGAGTAGGAATACATTCTGTGGAAATACTAGCCACCGACTCTATGCAAAATTCAGCAGACATCTCATTCCAATTCTCTATTGAACCCAAGGAGGGCTTCAATCTTGAGATAATCCAAACCGATATTTCCGGAGACCAGATTATCGGCAATACCATAAATTTCCGGTCTTCAATCAATAATTACCAATCATCAGTAGGATCAGCTAGAGCTTGCTATGCAGAGACCTGCTCGGCCTATGTCATAATTCCAGGGGCAACATCTTCCTCTTTGGGATATTTCGAAATAGATGTTGATATCCAACTTCTTGAGACTGGCCCCCTAGATATCATAATTGAGTGGATAGGAAACGAAGATGGAGAATCAGGAACTCTAAACCTTAATCAATCAATAATGGTATTAGAACAAGATGATGAGCTGTCAGATTATCAAGTCAAGGCATTCTTCGCTGTACTTTCTGCATTGGCTATCCTCAGTTACCTCGCAAACCGTCTATGGGGAAAAGAATCAATGAGGCCTTAGCGGCGATCATCAATCAGTGAAGCTCATGAGAGATGATATTACCTCAAGAGGCATGGTCCTGCTTCCTGACTACCCGACAAGGGTCGTAAATGAGCACAGGATAAGGGTGGAGAAAATTGCTTTATTGGGCTTACTGTCGATAATAATGGGAGGAGCATGGTGGCTTTGGCCGGCAGTAAATGGAGAGGTCGACCTGCTGTCTAGATCAAGTCACGTCTTCTTGCTTTTTGGATCAGCAATACTACTCTCAGATTTGATTGATTTCGGCCCAGTAGAGAAATCTAGAGTAGGGTCATTATCAAACATAGTTTGGCCCAGTTTAATCGCTGTTGCCGGTTCAGAATATTCTTCTGTGGATGAAAAGATTGCCTCTGTCTTAATGTTAAGTGTAGCACTTTATCTGTGGAGAGTATCACAGTATATTTTGAATCATTCACTCGCAACCAGGAGGCTCAGAGGAACAACAAGTGTAGTGGGATTGGCTTTCGCAATCGCAACAATGGTGGCCTTGAGCTCTGACACAGAAATTTGGGTATTAGTAGGACTATCAATTTCCTACACATTAATTCCTGATTTACTTTCTAAAGATGAGATGCACGATATTAGAAAGCAATTTTCTTCCAGTCTAGAAAATGCAGAAGATCTCATGATTACACTCAGATCAAACAACACTGGACTAGAGCAAGCCAACTCTCTTTTAACCACTGCCAGAGAAATTGGCTGGAAAAACCCCCAGAGGGGTCTGCTGATGATCGAAGAGGCTGAGAGCGAGGCCAAGCGTATAATCGCAATTTCGCAGGATCTCGGAGACATTCAGAAAGACGCGCTCACTTATGTGATCGACGCTGAGAATATTTCCAAGACAGCTAAGGGGCCCCGCAAGGCCTACGAATTGGCAGTAAGAGAAACTGAACTGGGGTCATTGAGAGAAGCTGAGATACTATTCAGAACAGCCAAGATGAAGGCATCCGTGGTTATTGAACACTGGCAAGAAGCCGTCGAAGCCATATCTGAGGGTGAGATATTACTATCTAATCTTGAGGGACACTCCTTTGAAAATATCAGAAGTATCCTAGATTCTGCCAAGCAATCTCTTGTTGCCGAAGATCCAGTGATGGCAAAGAGTATGGCTTCAAACATTCCCAGTCATGTAGAGAGTCTTACCAACTTACAATCTGATTCACTAAAGGCCCTGGAAGAAGCACAAAAGTCGATTAAGTCCTTGGAAGGGGAGTTCCTCAGTAAGCACTTGGAGATGATTTCAGATTCCAGAACAGCACATGATGAGGGTAACTACCCGCTCTCGAAGGGAATCTCTGACAGTATCATTAGAGATGTAAGAGATATTTCAGAATCCTCCAATGAAGTAACTAGGGCGCTCAGGCAGAGAAATAAGCTAGAATCTAGGTTTCCAAAGCACGGAGACTGGATGGAGAGACTTGACCTTGTAGCCAATCTTTCCGAATCTTCCGAGTGGTCAAAGGCGTCCTCAGAATTACAATCACTGATCAACGATCTCCAATTACTTGAGGCCGAGTTATCTGACGCTAGGGAGCTATTAGATTTCGTTAACTCAGAATGGTCTTCGCTGAGTAAGAAGCTTGACTCAAGAGGTATAGGAATTGAAGATTCTGACAGGTCCTCGTCTCTCAGAGCTATTTCTATAGCTGAGAAGATGCTCGAGGAAGGAGATGTACAGTCATGCCTGAAGTCCCTAGGTGAGTCAGATTCAGCGATGGAAAGACTCAGAAGAAGACTTTAGGTAATTCTCAATGTTCGTTTACCATCAAAACACTCAGCAATGGATTTTGTAATTGACTCTCCTTCTCCTGTCCTGGCAATTGTATCAATCCCATTGTTGATAGTCAAGGCCCCCATGCATCCAGTCGTGGACCTAGTTCTCGTTGGCTCATTTCTTCTGTTCATGACCGCATTTGCTGGAGTCGGTCTGGCAAGCATGCTGGTCAAAGAGGATACCACTGATGACTATTTAGTGGCAGGAAGGGGAATGCATCCGGCACTCGCCGCTTTGTCCGCAGTCAGTACTTGGAACTCCGGATACATGTTCATCGGATTCATAGGTTTCACATTCACGATGGGGTACTCGATAGCTTGGATAGCGATAGGATCCATGATAGGACAGATTCTAGCATGGCTATGGCTGTATAAATTCATACAGCAATCCGCTAATGAGAGAGGACTTAGATCACTATCATCCCTAGTTTCGGAGGCAACTGGCTCCCCAGAAGCAAAGCTAGCAGCCATGCTTTCGATACTGTTCCTCTCAGTGTATGCCGCAGCTCAACTAACCAGCGGTGGTAAGGCGTTGTATGTGATGCTGGGGTGGTCTGAGGCTGTAGGAATACTAATTGGATTTGTTTTGGTTGTTGCCTACTGTTATGCTGGCGGAATAAGGGCTTCGATTTGGACCGACGCTGCTCAGTCGAGCGTGATGATTGTAGGCTCTTCTCTGCTATGCTGGGTAGCCATGGGAGAGGTAGGTGGCTTTGGCGGCCTACACTCGGGTCTAGAGGAACAGAACGCCAATCTGACTAGTATTGTCCCAGCTGATTTGGGATTCGGATTGACTCTCTGGGCTTTCGCATTTTTCTTGGGTGGCCTTAGCGTAGCAGGGCAACCACAGGTTGTTAGCCGTGTTATGACACTAGGTACAGACAAGGACAGGAAGAGTGCAATGTTGTGGTTCTTTGCATGGCAGACCCCTTTTCTTCTCATCATGGTCATAATTGGACTAGCTAGTAGGGTGGTTTTTAGTGGAGCAGATTTCGACCCAGAGCTAGGTCTTCCAATGCTGGCAATGGAAACTCTAGGCCCCTTCTGGGTTGGATTAATTCTCGCGTCCATATTCGCAGCAACTATGTCTACAGCTGACAGTCAGGTTTTGGCATGTACAGCAGCCTTCACTGACGATGTTATGCCAGAGATTAGCCAGGACCACAAGAAGACAAAGACAGTCACTCTAGCAGTGGCATCCTTCGCAACTGCTATCTCGATTTTCGGCCTCTACGTTCCAGGGGGGGACTCGGTGTTCTCCCTAGTCGTACTTGCAGTGTACGGGCTTGGCTCCATATTCGTACCTATTCTCATTATCAGATGGGCCGAATATGAGCCCGACACTACTCACACGATGGCAATGATGATTGCCGCTCTTACTGGGGTAGTTGCTTGGAGATTGTTGGGATTGAATGATGAGGTATTCGAGTCAATTCCAGGAATGGGAGCCGCCTTCATAACACACTTTGTAATGAATAAGATAAGATCTCCTGAAATCTCCCCACTAGGCAGATATGATTGGCCAGATGATAGGAAGGCAAGAGCCATTGCAGCAGCCTTGATTATTCCATTTGGAGCAATAGAAGCGACTTATGCTATATCTGGACCAGATTCATTAGATTCAGTTTCCGGCCTATCAGGTGATTGGATTGTAGAGGCAGATTTCGGAAGTGAGCTACTCGCTGATGGATTTGAATATGTGAATGATGGAGAGACTATTACCATCAATATGCACACAGACTCGATAGAGGATGCTGAAGACTTCAATATCGTCGGAGTTAGGGCCACTCTAACTTATTCAGAGGATGAAACCAGTAATGGAATTGGCTGTAATGTACCAGGGGCCTCCAACTCGGATCCAGATACCATCACTTCTACAATGGTACACAATGAAAAGAATATGACAGAGAGTGGCCAGAACTCCGATGGCCCCCCTTCCTCACACTCAGTGGAAGTGGAGTGGTACGACTCATCTATGATAGGAAACGTCACCAATATTTCAAGATCTCAAATCACAATGGGATTGGACTCTGGGGGTATTGGATTAGGAGCATATTCACTTGACATTAGCGTTACAGTAGGTACTGGAGGGGCAATAGGATGTACTCATACAGATGACGGTGAGGACGTCGAGTATATGGTTGAGTTGATCACACTTGAGTATTCAATAGAACCTGCTTAATGTAGCAATTAATCAAGATGATTGTTTACGGCGTCTTTTAGTAACCTTTTCTACGGAAGCTGTCAGTTTCCTGGGTGCTCTGTTCTTGGCGGCCAGTGATAGTAACCACCACCCCAGAGAAAGCAGAGCCGTAGAGACCATCATCACCGTCCCTGCCCACATCACTATATTTCCCTCGGTAATCGGCCAAGCCCAGTAAGAAACCGAACCCACTACCATTACAAACAGTATTCTGGATGCTTCGCTAGGAGTTTTCCAACCCCTGTGATCTTCTCTAGGCGCTAAGAGATAGTCTAGTAGAGACACAACCTTGCATCGAGCCCAAGCTTTTCAAGAGGTGTTTGCCTTCATCATATTTCAGAATAGTATTCCTGAGCCGCATCCTCGAGTCCTTGTGCCACCTTTTCCTCATCTAGAGTAAGGGTCCTGCCATCTCTCCTGATCGCTCTTCCATCAACAAAAACATCCATGCATTGTGCTCCTGAGTAAATTAGATTTGATAGAATCCTTCTACCTCCTCTGCCCCTTGGACGCATTCGAATATCAGATAAGTCCCACGTGACCCAATCTGACGATCCTTTTGTCGCAAGTTGCCAGGTCTCTACAGGATCTAGTATTGTCGCATCCCAGTGATCGTGCTTCTGTATTAGGCTTGCAGCCCTAGCCTCAGCTCTCATGTCAAGACCATTGTTGCTAGCGGCACCATCGGTGCCCAACCTAACGTCAACGCCGGCCTCGATCATCGCTGGATAAGACATAGTTCCACCACATGCTAGCTTTTGGTTAGAAACCGGGCAGTGAACGGCATGCGCGCCTTTTCTTGCAAGAATCCTCATCTCCTTTTTCGTCACCCACCCACAGTGAGCACAGACAGTCCCCTCGGTAAAGTAGTCAATTGAATCCAAGTATTCAATGGGATACATCCCTGTCTTTTCATGGCACTGTGCTACTTCCTCTCTAGTCTCTGAGGTATGAATATGCAACCTTGCTCCTAATTCTCTAGACATCTCGCTAGCCTTTCTCAATATCTCCTCTGAACACGTGTAAACGGCATGGGTTGCTATCCCTATCTCTACCCTTCCCGAACCAAGTGGACCAGATCGAATCAGAGAGTCCAGCTCCTTTAGGGCATTTCCACTATCCGACTTGCCTTCCTCAGACGGCGGCCAATCTGTGGTAGGGCCACAAATAACCCCTCTAATGCCGGACTCAGCGACTACTGGAGCTATTGAACCTGGGAAGTGGTACATATCGCAGGCAAAAGTAGTACCACCTGAAATCATCTCAGCTAATGACGCCCTAGTACCAATAGATGCCAACTCTGGGGTTAGATTTCTTTCACTGGGGAAAATACTAGTCTGTAGCCAATCCATAAGAGCTAGACCTTCTCCCATACTTCTATTGAGAGTCATTGGAAGATGAGTATGCCAGTTCTGAAGGGATCTAGTGACCACTAGGTCCCTTCCCTCGATAGTCTCTATAACATCCTCATCTCCAGAGCTAGGGGAGTATGAACCATCTTCAAGAAGAAGGAAATCACCTTCTCTGATCCTCCCATCATGATCGATGAGACGAGTACTTGTAATCCTCCTGACACCAGACTCCATGATGCTCCCAGAGGATATCGCACCTCAAGTTTCTCATGGTTAGTTACTTCTGGCGGTCGGCATGAATGGCATTAATCTCGTCGCCAAGCTCTCCATATTCCTGGTCTGGATATACACCTTGCCGGAACCATTGAATTCCAAAACAAAACCCTCTCCCCCGAAAATCGCAGATCCCATCCCACCAACTTTGGACACACTATATGATAGTCCAGTGGTGAATGCCACAACATGGCCATTGTCAACTACTACTGGGGCATTGGGTGAGACGTCTATCTCCTTGATAGCCCCGTATGAGGTGTAGAATACCTTCCCCTCAACTCCTCTTGGGGTGTGTGCCCTCAAGAAGAATGCGCCTTCTCTTGAAAACAGCGACTTCGCCCCTTGGAATTTTGTATCCATGTCAACGCTCGGAGTGCAAGCCATGAATGCCCCACCTTGCATGAAAAACTCCTCTCCTGGGGCTAGGTGGAACTCCATTATGTCACCGGGAGCCGAAGGAGCCAAAGAAACCCATCCTCCAGAGCCACTAGCTGTGTATGTATTAACGAAGAATGACTCTCCTCCAACAGCGGATTTCACCACGCTCTTCAGGAATCCTCCGATTCCTCCTCCACCGCCCATACCGGTCTTCATGTCAACACCTCTAGACTGGGCTACCATAGCTCCAGGCTCAACTTTGAGGGATTCTCCGGGTCCCAAATTTGCAGTCATTAGTGTGAAGGCCGGTCTGAAATCATACTCTACGTCCATGGTTATCGCATATTATTCGTACTTATCAATTAAACGAATTCTACAACACGCATTCCGCACTGAGGACGCTTATTTTTTTCCCGTCGGGATTTCTCATCCATGCATCCACTCTATCGCCTACTTTCATCGCCCCTACCCCCTCGGGAGTCCCGGTCCAAATCAAATCCCCCGGACATAGTCCATACCAGTCTGTAAGATGCTCAATTATTGATTCGAAAGAATGAACCATCAGATCAGTGGTGGCCAATTGTTTGGTTTCCCCATTCAAAGAAAGACCAATCTCCATGATTCTTGGGTCCCATGGGGCCCAGGTACCTAGAACCCCAGAGCCTCGGAAGCCCTTCCCTTCTAGCCATGGCCAACCCTTCTCTTTGGCTAAGGTTTGACGAGTTCTATTCGTTGTATCGCATCCGATGCACATCTCAACAGGCTCTAGATTATCACCGAGTCTGACAACCATCTCAACTTCGTAGTCTATGTGCTCATCGACTAGTAGTGAGATATTATTATTTCCAAGCTCATCGGATTCTACATGTGATGTCGATGGCATTAGGAAGAACCTCGGATAATCTGTCACATCTCCCTTAATCTCCTTCGCATGCCCAACATAGTTTCTGAATACCGCCCAGCCCACAGCCATAACTCTCGCATCACCTGCAATCTCATTAGCACATCGATAAATCTCTCAGCAGGTTGAAGGCACCCGCCATACTGACAAGGTTCGATGGCAGAGGACCCCTATCGTGCTCTCGGTGTTTCGAAGGACTCTTCAGATGCCGAAATAAAGAGAGCATACAGGAAACTCGCTAGGCAATATCATCCAGATAGGAATCCAAATGATACCGCCGCGGAAGAGCGATTCAAATCAATACAGACTGCATATGAGTCCATAGGCTCATCCGAGGCAAGGAGGGAGTGGGATCAACAGAGACGAATGGAGGAAATGTTCAGAGGAGGCAGGCCCTCATCAGGATCCTCCCGTGGATTTGATTTTGGAGATTTATTTTCCCAGTTTGTCGGAGGGAGATCGAATGCAGACTTTGGCTTTGGTCCAGAATCCAGGCAATCTAGACATTCCCCATTCACTGATTCAAATCAACGAGAGGCATCATCTCGTGGAGCCGACATAGAGGCAGGCTTGGATGTCACTTTGGAGCAAGCAATCAGTGGCACGGAAGTAAATTTCTCTCATAGAAGGATGAAGAGGTGCCAAAAGTGTGATGGATCAAGCTTTGGCACCGCCAGATCTTGCAAAGATTGTAATGGTACAGGAGTACAGACAAAGGGGAGCTCAATCAATGTCAAGGTACCTCCCGGGGCAATTCACGGACAGCAACTGAGGCTTAGAGGGATGGGTCATGAGCATCCACAAGGAGCCCCGGGAGATTTACTGATTACATTAAGACTGGATGCTCAGGAAGGTAGAAGATGGGAGGATGGAAGACTGATTCAGGAGGCCCCTGTGCCAATATCCACACTCATTTTGGGAGGTAGCGTTAGGATTACCACGCCCTTGGGAAAGAGAATTCAGATCGAAGTGCCTGAACGAACGAAGATAGGAGACAGGAGAAGAGTAAACGGTCATGGCCACCAAGGAGGAGATTTGGATATTGAATTCGTCCTCCATGAAAACGATAATCTAACTAAGAAACAGATAAAAATACTCGAGCAACTAAGAGAAGCCGGCCTATGAATCATCACAACCAATCAAATACAGGTCCATTAGAGAATTAACGTGCGTGACTTCTCCAAGGTAGCTGACTACCTAATTCCAAGAAGAAAGAGAATTCACATCTCAGTATTTATCTTCACCATTCTCATGATACCTGGGATACTGGCAACATTTGAACCGATTGACATAGAATCCTACGAGATGGAATCTCCAGAGCTGGATGCTAACATGGTATTCAGGGAAGAGTTCACAGCAGCTGGAAATATCTGGGGATTTGGAATATTCGTAAGAGATGAGGCAGAGTTTGGCAGCCCTGAGTCCGATGTTTCCATGATTGCAGACTACACCGGTGAAAACTCAGGACTGGAATCCCCAGAGGGAGGAATCCTGAATCTAACAGTACTGAGGGAAATTGACATCAATGCTGAGACTCTGAGAAACCACAACGTGTCAAGATTCTTCCTTCCAATCGCATCAGAAATCTCAGGAGACCCGGCAGTGGGAATGTTAGATCTTGCTTCCGACTTCAGATCGTTCATGTCTGGGAACTCTTCTCTCACACAACCAAGGATCAATCCATACAAGCTTGCACTTACATTGGATCTTGAGGAATCCATGGATCCAGCACCGACAAATTGGACAGACTGCGGAATACTAGAATGTCTGCAGTTCGATGATCCAAATGTAACACAAGACCACATAGACCTAGCAGCCCACAGGATGGCCAACAGTAGCAATGGCTCATTCCTAAGATTCCTCTCTAATGACAGGGCATTTACTCCAGATCCCAACAGCTCTGTGATCGGACCGGTAAATCACACGATTGGAGAAGACGGGAACCTTGAGTCTGAACTCTGGCAGAGAGGAAGGTGGTCAGCTTCCTCCGCGTGGCTGATAGTAAACTTAGATAGGGAGCAGATGCAAGAAAGTGGATGGACCTTTTCATGGAAGAATGCGACTACAGACTTCGGTTACAAGAGAGAGGGACTTACACTAGTTACAGACCCAATAAGATATTCTTTCGAATATTGCCAAGAAAGAGAAGAAAACAACCAGCCACTCTGTTCTGTAGAGTGGCTGTATCTATCGATAGAAGAGGATCTTCGGGATACTGACGAACATATTGTCTCTCTGATGTTTGCTGAGGCAATAAATGTTGAAATAAATAGAGAATTACTTTCCAGCGCATATCTATTAGTCGCCATGGCATTTATTGTCGTGGGACTCCTTTGGATAAATCTCCGCAGAATCTCCGATGTTGCAATAGTCTCAACAAGTCTGGTTGTTTCTCTATTCTGGATGTATGGCCTGATTGGATGGGCTATGATTTTTGGACAAAAAACAGGTTTCGAGTTTATATTCAGATCACAGTTCTCTAATCTCCTTCCGATTTTGATACTGGCACTAGAGATTGATGACAGTCTTCACTCCCTTCATCGTTACAAGGAGGAGAGACGCTCTGGGAAGACCATCGAAGAATCTAGCCATGTTTCAATTAGCAAGGTTGGTCTCGCAGTCATGTTGACGTCTGTGACCACAATAGTCGCATTTTCGGCAAATCTTACATCTAGTATCGCAGCTCTGAGATCTTTCGGTATAGAGGCAGGAATAGGGGTGATGTGTGCCTTTTTCCTAACAGGATTATGGGTTCCTCTTGCAAGACTAGATATTGATAAATGGCTACAGCGCAGAGACAGACTTGAAGACGAAGATCCAGATAAAATTCATATGATCCCAAAATCGTGGCTATCCTCCATCACTACTAAGTCATTCAAAATGTACCCGCTAGTCATTATTAGCGTACTTCTCGTTACTGCATACGCAGTTCCACTGATGACGTCTCTTCAAGGAGACTTCCAAGTTGAAGATTTTGTTGAGGAAGAGTCAGATTTAGCCGTAGGAGTCGGACTAATAAATCAGAGATTCAGTGATGAGGGGGAACCTGCATACATACTTCTTGAAGCCAACCTCACAAATCCAAGAGTTCTGGATGCTATTGAAGAGCTCAGAGAAAATATGAACTCTCATACCCCGGACCAACCCAATCAATTTACCAGGTCTCCAAATGGCGAAGTTGAGTTACTTGCCGTGGATCAGATGCTGTGGTATCTCAGAGCTGCTATGGCATGGAACCAGACCCCCTTTGAGCAGGCAGGATGGGACTTTGATTTGAACGACGGAGGAATAGGATGTGAAACTGTTGTAATTCCAAACAGGGACTTTGAGTTTATTTTCATTCCATCCACTAATGACAGTGAATCACTTAAGTTCCTGTATGGTTTCATGATGACTAGGGGGGTTCCAGCCAGTGGGGGATATCCTGCATTATCTCCTAGTATAGTCGGAGAATTCCTTCAAGTTGATGGTAAGCTTGACTTTGATAGGCCATGGCTTACGGAAGAAGGAGACTCACCTAGGTATCCAAGAGCCACACTCCGGTTTGGAATATCCAGTCCCGAACAATTCGCATTGGTAGAGCCAGCTCTAACTCAACTAGAAGCAGATATGGAGCCACTACAGAATCTATCTGTAAGTCAACTTAGGGACAGAGGTTCACTGGATAATGCATTTTCAGATGAAAAACATCCAGTTTCATGGGCTATTCCCACTGGTGAGCCAGTTGTAAGATTTGTAGCGGCTGATTCCATGCAAGACGATCTACAAGACACGATTCTCTTGGGAGTTCTACTTTGCTTCCTCACACTTTGGTGGGGATTCAGAGATAATGGAAATGCCGTTCAGAGGATAAAAAAGAATTTTACTAACATAAGAAAAAACTCACCATTAATCCTTCTAAATGTGATAGTTTTCGCATTAATTTCACTAGCCCTAGTTGGTGATGAATACCTACTACATTTCATGCTTGTTGCACTAATTTTGTCACTGTCCTTCGGAACGACGCCATTCATTTACGCAGGAATAACAACAACTCCAATTTTTATCATGATAATATGGCTGTATGCGCTTGTTGATTTGTTTGGATATGGGTTGAATATGGTTACGATTTCTATAGCGGCAATCTCACTGGGAGTCGGTGTTGATTACGTCATTCACTTAATAGAGAGATATAGGGAGGAAATCGAAGAAGGAAAATCCCAGTTAGAATCTGTAGCAGTGGTTGGGGGGGCGTCTGGACTTGCACTATTCGGCTCCGCCCTATCCGACTTTGCAGGATTCATGGTAATTAATCAGTCAAAAATGGGTTTCTTCTCGACGTTTGGATTATTTTGTGCTATTATGATAATACTGTCATTGATTGCTAGTATGATAATTGCCCCCGCTCTCATCGGAATGCTTCATAGAAATACTAACTCACCATAAATTCAGAAAGAAGCCAAAGTGATATAGTTGTCAGAATAATACCGAAGACTATTGACTGAAAAATTATGCTCCAGCTTTTACTCCT